>Ga0209208_10005969_pt1 | contig 16862 bp, 8 predicted proteins | sample S1TSphfallax_3_FD_187694 | JGI IMG/M metagenome (GOLD analysis project Ga0209208, IMG submission 187694) | Host-associated microbial communities from peat moss isolated from Minnesota, USA - S1T2_Fd - Sphagnum fallax MG (SPAdes) (version 2) | ecosystem: Host-associated > Plants > Peat moss >...
GCCAGACGCATTAACCGTCGCCACCTGGGTGTTCGAAGAACTCCAGCTCGCGCTCGTGGAAACATCTTGTTTCGAGCCGTCGCTATATTGCGCAGTCGCGATGAACTGCGTGGTGCCGCCGGCGGCCACGCTCGTCGCGGCCGGCGTGACCGCGATTGAACTCAGCGTCGGCTTGGTCGCGCTCGTACCCCCGGAGCTGCCGGAGCCGCCACAGGCCGCGAGCATTGTCAGGCTGACCGTGGCAGCTCCGACGGCGACGATGCGTTGCAGCCGATCGAATCTGCGGTTGCGCCGGATAGACTGCAATGGCTTTATGGCGGATCGCTCGTGCATACCGGGATCTTAAGCGGACGATTTGACAGAACCAGTGTTGTGGTTCTCAGATCTCCCCCTTCGCCGGCGGCAGCGGTGCGAGGTAGCCGAGGACGAGCATCATAAGACCGACGCCGAGGAAGGACACTATGCGCTCGATCGAGCCCACGCTCGAGAGGTCGACCAGGAACAGCTTGGCGATCACGACGCCGAGCAGCGTCGCGCCCACGAGCCAGGGGATCCGACGGCGCAGGCGTGCCGCGCTCACCATGATCACGAATGCGAGTAGGGTCCAGAAAATCGACAGCGACGTCTGAACCAAAGTCGACTCCATCAAGCTATCCCAGGCGAAGCTGACGCCAAACCATTGGTGCAAGGTCCGAAGCAACATTGCGTTCAACCAAAGGAAGGCGAGTGCGGCGAGGGTCGGAACCGGCAGGCGCGCATCGATGCGCGGAAATCCGGAGGAGGACACTGCGCGCACTGTTCGCCAGTGGCGCCACAGCACCAGTAACACGAGGGCTTGTGTCAGATCGAGCGGATTGAACAGCGGACAATAGGGCAGCGGCGCGAAGTTGCCATCCGAGCCGAGATTCGCGAGCAGGCTCCAGCCGACGAGAAAAATCGCGACCCCCATGGCGATCGGGAACAGATACACGTCCCGGTTTTTCCCGAACGGCCAGCTGATGCGCGCGAGGCTTTGCGGCAGCAGCGCGAGGAACACGAGCGGCAGCACAACCCAAGCCGTCGTCGGCCAGACATCGCTGCCGGCGACCGCACGATTGATCTGGAACGCCGCCTCCCAGCTGCCCAGGGCCAGGAACAGCCAGGTCGCGCCGGCATTGAGACCGTTCGCCAAGGGACCGCGCGCGACACCTTCGAGCTGCGCCATCAGGTAATAGAGTCCAATAAAGGCAAGCGGCCAGGCCAGGTAACCCGCCGCGGCGCCCGGATGCGCGAGACTGCCGAGCGCAAAGACCGCAGCCGCGATCATCAGCGGCAATTGCAGCAGGGCCGCAATTCTCGCGACCGGAATATCTGCAAAACGATAGGTCCGCTCGCACAGCAGCGTCGTCAACGTTAGCAGAAGCAAGGTTCCCGCCAACGCCTGTGTCGGCCAGTACTGCGCGATCTCGCTCACGGAGCCCGCCGACCACCACCACAAGCCCCAACAAAACAGAACGGTCGAGATCGGCTGCTCGAAGGGCAGCAATTGACTGCGATGCCGGTGCAGGGTGCACGCGCCGAGCAACGCGGCCACGCTCAGCAGCACGATGCCGGCATAGTCCACGAGCGCGAGCCCGGTATGCGCCGGCGAGAGGTCGAACTGGGCTGCAGCGACCAGCCCGCAAGCGAGAAGCAGCAGGATACCCATCGAGCGCGCCAGCACGCGGCCTTGGCGGCACCCAATCCAAGTCAGCGCCGCGCCCTCGAGTGACCATGCCGCCACATTCCAATTCGCGTTCAGTGCCAAGGGCACGGCGAGGGTCACCAGGACGACGCCGATTGCGAGAAATGCTTCCACCAGCATCGCCTGTTGCTCCGCGCGGCGCCGCTTCAGCGCCCATGCGAGGCCGAGATAGACTGCGCTCATCACGAGCGCGCTATATGCCAAGGGCAACAACCGCGATCCCAGCAACGCGGACTGTAGCGCAAATACCGCGATCGGCGTCACGAACACCAGGGTGCCGTCGACATAGCCCGTCAGTTGCACCGGCTGACGCCATGTAAACAGCACGGCGATTGCCAGATAGAACAAAAAGTACAGCACGAGAAACGGTTCCGTACTGGCGAAGAGTTCAGGGCGATATCGCAGGACACCCCAGACGGTGGCTATGCCGAACGTGAAGACGAACCCGACAATATTGAGCGGCCGCCAGGCCTTGAACCAAGCCACGCCCAAGATGCCCGCGTTTAGCAGCGCGTAGTAGCTGAATAGCGCTACGTGACTTCCTTGTCCGGTCGATGCGAGCACGGGCGCGAGGAATCCGCCGACGACGCCGAGGATCGCCAGGGATAGCGAATTCTGCAGCACGGCGAGCACGCCCAGCAGAGTAGCCACCGCCGCCAGCAGCGGAAACGCAATTGCGCCGGGCAATAAGGCGTATAAGCGCAGCGCCGCGAACACGGTCAGATACAAGACGCCAACACCGGCGCCTTGCAGCGCCAGTGCATAACCGGTGCGCGACACGCGCAGGCGCCAACCAACGACGAGCAGCGCGACGCCGCCCAGCATGATGCCGGCAAGCCGCCACTCGATCGGCACGCGTGTGTGTTCCGCCAAGTAGCGCAGCAAGAACGCGACGCCAAAGAAGAGAATCAGGCTGCCGATGCGCACGACGGCATTGCCGCCCAAGAGGAATTCGCGCACCCAGCGAATCGGCGCCAACTCATTGGATGCGGGGTCGTAGGACGGTTCCGAAATACGCTGCGGCGACTCTGGCGGTAAGGACACAGTAAGCGGCGACTGGGCCGGTGAGGACGCGGGCAGCGGCGGCGCGCTCGGGCGCGCGGGCTCGAACTCTCTCCAGGGAGGCGTTTCGGTTGGTGGGTCTTTGGGCGGCGGGGCGGGCTCCTGACACGTTGGCGCGTCCCGACGCAGGCGTCCGACTTCCTCCCGCAGTGACTTCAGCTGCAGGCGCAGCGATTGGAGTTCCAATGCGCCGAGCACGATCAGGCCCCCGAGCAAGGCACCCGCGACTTGATTGGTAGGACCCAGAAGCAGAGCACCGAACACGGCTCCGACGGCGCCCAGCGCGATTCGTGACCCAGAGATCATGACTGGGACCTCGCGGCCTGAGCCGCGATGGCGCAGCGTGCCCTGCGATGCACGAACCACAGCGCGGCGATCGACACCGTAAGGCATGCGCCAAATCCGATCGCGGTCGCATCGACCGAGACACCCGCGCGGCTGGTCAGGGTATAGAGTCCCACCATCAGCAGCATCAGCGTATTCTCCGATAGGTTCTGAATCGCGATGGCATTGCCCGCGCCGACGCTGTGCGACCCCTGATCTTGCAGCAGCGCGTTGAGCGGAACCACAAAGAACCCGCCACATGCACCCACGATCGCCATGAGCACGAACGCCGTTGCCAGAGAACTCACATGTGCCAGCAAACAGACCGCCACGCCTAACAGAATACCCGCCGGCAAGGCGCGCGAGGCCTTCTCGAGCGTGATAAATCGCGCGGCCAGACCGGCGCCGATGACGATACCGACGGCGACCATGGCATTCAGATAAGCGGGCATGCGGTTGCTGCCGATCCCGAGTGCGATCGGCACCCAGGCGACCAGCAAGAAGCGCATGGTCGAGCCCGCACCCCAGAACAGACTGGTCCCCAAAACGGCAAAGCGCGCGTCGGGTCGACGTAGTAGTGTCTTCAGGGAGTTGCCAAAGCCGCGCAGGATCTCGGACACCCTGAAGCTGCCGAGCTCGCGCACGGCAGCGAGCCGTGGGATGGACAGGTTGACAAGCGCGGCTGCGCCGTAGCACGCGGTCACGACGATCAGAGTCGCCGCAAGATTCCAGTCGGCCAGCGTTCCTCCGGCAACGGCCCCGATCAGAATTGCGGCGATCGTCGAGGCTTCCATCAGCCCGTTCGCCTTGACGAGATTCTCGGCCACGGTGAGCTCCGACAGGATGCCGTATTTCGCCGGGGAATAGGCCGCTGCACCGACGCCCACCAAGCCATACATCAGAAAGGGGTTTAACCCTAAGCACATCCCCAGAGACCCTGCCAGTTTGACTCCATTCGCGAACAGCATGACGCGGCCCTTGGGCAGTGAATCCGCAAACGGTCCCACGAACGGCGCCAAGAGAATATACGCACCGACAAAGAACTCCTGCAGCAGCGGGGCGGTCCAGGGCGCGTAGTCTGCGCGCCGCAGTAGCGCGAGCGCACCGAACAGCAGCGCGTTGTCCGCCATCGCCGACAAGAATTGCGCTGCGAGCACGGCGACCAAGCCGCGCGACCATAGCGATGGTTCGATGGCTGGCGTCGCGCGCTGCGATTCAACGGCGACGGCGTTCAAGCGCACACCGCTTGCTGATCCGCGGCAGTCACGGTTGCCGTGTCCATCGTGACCATCTGCTTCAGTTGCGCGTAGTCGGTCTTGCCGGATCCGAGCAGCGGAATAGCGACAACGGCCCGGATATCCCGTGGAACCGCAAGTTCCGACGCGCCGAGCGCCCGGGCCGACGACAACAACTGCTCGCGCCGCAGGCTTGAATCCGTGGTGAACAGTACGATCGCTTCGCCCTTGGCCGTGTCCGGGCGGTTCGATGCTGCGTGCAGAAACCCGGGAGACGCCTGCGCCGCGATTCGCTCCACGACCTCGAGAGAGATCATCTCACCCGCAATCTTGGCGAAGCGCTTGATGCGCCCACGAATATGGATGAAGTCGTCGGCATCGAAAGCCACGATATCGCCGGTCGCGTACCAGCCCGCGCCGATCGAGTTTGGCGGCTGGAGAACTCCCGGCTGCTCGCAGAGGAGGTAGCCCTTCATCACGTTGGGGCCTTTGACATGCAGCGCACCGCCATCGCCGATGCCGGGCACCGGCTCGATTACGTACTCCATGCCGGGCACTAATAGACCCACGCTGCCCACCCGGCATGCCATGGGGACGTTGACCGCGATGACGGGCGCACATTCGGTCGCCCCGTAGCCCTCGAGAATTCGCAGACCGAATTTATCCAACCAAAGGCGCCGCACCTCGTCTGAGAGTTTCTCGGCGCCCGCGACTACATAGCGCAGTCGACCGAAATCATAGGGATGGGCAAACTTGCCGTAGTTGGCGAGAAAGGTCGACGTGCCGAACAGCACCGTACAGTTTCGGTCGTAGACGATCTCGGGAATGATCCGGTAGTGCAGCGGGCTCGGATACAGGAATGCTTTGGAACCCGACACCAAGGGCATGATGGCGCCGCAGGCGAGTCCAAACGAGTGAAAGAGCGGCAGGGCCACCATGAACTTATCGTTTGGTGTGAAGTCGGCCATGCTGCGGATTTGCGCGATGTTCGACAGCAGAGAATCGTGCGAGTGCACGACGCCCTTCGGCTTGCCTTCCGAACCGGATGTGAACAAAACGACCGCGGGATCGTCCGGCTCCTGGGCGCGCAGAGCCAGCGTGGGGAATCGCTGGCAGACGAGGATCCACAGCTTATCGCCGAGCGTGAGCAGGGCACGCAGATCCTCGAGGTAGATAATCTCGAGACCCGTGAGTCCGTCGAGCAACGGCCCGAGCCGGCCTTTTTCGACGAAGGCACGCGACGCCACGATCTTGCGGATGTTCGCAGCCCGACACGCAGCCTGCACGCCGTCCACGCCCGCCGTATAGTTCAGCATGGCAGGCACACGGCGGCCCGCGGAGAGACCCAGAATCAGCGCGAGCGTCGGCGCCGCGTTCGGCATCAGGACGCCGACAACGTCATCCGCGCAGGTGGTCTTGCGCAGCAAGCGGCTGAGCCCCAACGCCATGCGCAAGAGCGACCCATAGGACTCCTCCTGGAGGCGTGCGTCCTCGACGAGTTTGTAGGCCGACCCGAAGGTCGCCCTGGCATCGAGGAAGGCCTCGAACAAGTTGCGCCGCGGCCGCGTGGCAACCACCATGTCCAGCAGGATCCGCCGCATTAATTCCCCCGCACGGCGACGCCGCTGCTTGGCCGAGGGAAGCGCCGGCATGGCGATCTGCCGCCGCGGCAATATGGTGATCGTGATTTTGGGAAGCAGTTTGAGCGGATAGATTCCCGCCAGACGACCGAAGTAGCTGCGGCCCGCCCCTTCAATGCGCGTCGGCACGATGACCGCGCTCGTCTTTGCAGCAATGAACGCCGCGCCGTCATAGACCTTCATCAGTGAGCCGGTGACCGTCAATCGGCCTTCCGGAAAAATGACGACGGGTCGGCCCGACTCGACCAGTTTGCAAATGAGCTTGATCGATTGCGGACTGGTCGAGTCCACCGCGAGGTGTGGTACCAAACGCAGCGACCAGCGAACGAGCGGATTGCGCAGCACCGTCGTATGGACGACAAAAACCGCCTCCACTGGGAGGAACAGCGCCAATAGCAAGCCATCCAGAAAGGATTCGTGATTGGCGATGATCAAGGTTCGTGGATTGTGTAAAGACGCGCCGTGACCGCGCACGGTCACGCGAAACAGCACACACGTCAAGACCCGCAAGAGCGCCTTCAGCAGGCGTCCGCCGGCACTCGAGCCCATGGAATTCGTGTTCATCGACTGCACCCTCATGGCGGAGATTCACCGCGACGAAATGCAGTCTGGGAGGCGTCGCGCGCATCGGCAAACGGCCGTGCCGCCCCGTCGGGCGGTGATCCGCGCAGTATCGCCTGATGATACTACACAGGATTTCGAGTATTAATTATGTCGAGCCGGCATGTCGTCCGGCGCGTAACGACGCTATCTGCGCGCATTCCGGGGTGCCCGGCGCAACTTGGAGAACTCGGAGAATTCCCAGGAACGCGTCGCCAAAATGACCGTGCACCCATCGCGTCGTGCGAGGGGCAGCCGCGTGTCCTGGTGCGTGAGTTGCTCGAACTCGGCCACCACGCGTTGGATCGAGGATTGCAAGCGCAGCACGGAGGCGGGCGTCAATGTGCCGGCCATGAAGCGGAACTCGTCCCCCGGACCGTCGAAACGCGCATTGAAGAACTCCGGGATCACATTCGCGATGAAATACGCGTGGACTGGACCGTCCTTGCGCCAGCTGAAGTTGCGGGCCGTCAACTTGCGCATGCGGGTCGGTGGCCGAAAGTCGACGATGCGCAGGCGATCCATCTTGAGCAGAATGTTCACGAGCTCGTTCTCATCGAGCCGGAACGTCGCGATGATTTCGGAGAACTTCCAGTCATTGACGACGAGATAGGTCACCAACAGCAATTTGGGATTGGCAACCAGCGCCTGTTCCTGCTCCGTGCTCAACTCGGTCATCGCCGTGGGCTCGGCCGGCTGCAAAAGCTCCGCGACTTCTGCGCCCAGCACCTCACAGATTTTATCGAGACGCTCGAGCGAGAATTTGCCGCGTGACAGGTCGCGTTTGATGGTCGGCTCGCTCACACCGATCCGGTCCGCCAATTCCCGATAGGACATGCCGTTGGCGCGAAGTCGCGCCTTGACGCCGCGCACGATGACTGCTGTCGCGCTCATAGTTTGTCGCCTCGTCGACTGGTATCACCTGATGATACGTCAAGCATCATCGGGTGTCACAGCGGCGTTTGTCTTTGCGCGCGGTTAGCCGCTGTCCCAGTGTGCGGGTCGTCGTGGGGTCCCAGGAGACGAGCAATGCAAATTCGAGGGATGAGCGTGCGATCGAAAGCGAAGGCCTTCATCATTGTGGTGGCGGCGGGTCTCGTGAGCGCAATTTCCGGATGCGCCGTCATCGAGCACGGGTTCTGCGCGCCCGCATGTCGCACGCAAACACATAATACGTCGAGCCTGGTTGGCTATCTCTACCCGAACGGCGAGTTGCCGCCACCGACCAACAGCATTCCGGAACTGCACGTGCCGCTGCGCGTCGGTCTCGCCTTTCTGCCTTCGCAGGGACCGGGAGGCGCAGCGTCTCTGGATGCCGCACAGAAGGAGCAATTGCTCGATCGGATTCGGCAGCGGTTCGCGTCCCGCTCGTTCGTGAGCGAGATCGTCGTCATACCCGATTACTATCTCAGCAACAACCGCGGGTTTGCCGGACTCGACGGCGTGCAACGACTGTACAACATCGACTTGATGGCCTTGGTGTCGTACGACCAAGTGCGCCATACGGATGACAATAAGCTGTCGCTGGGTTACCTCACGATCGTCGGGGCGTACTTCCTCCGTGGCACTAACTACGACACCGCGACCCTGGTCGATCTCGCGGTCGTCGATCCGGCGACACGCTCGCTCGTTCTACGCGCCGGCGGCACGAGTACCAGTCATGACAAATCCACTCTGGTCGACATCGAGCAAAACTCCCGTAGTGCCGGTGCGAGTGGCTTCGATGAGGCCACCGACCAGATGATCAGCCATTTCGATGCGGCGCTGACCGCGTTTCAATCGGATGTCCGCAGCGGCAAGGCCAATGTCCGCGTGATCGCACGCGAACAGCCGAGCGGCCATGGCGGCGGCGGATCGATGGGCACCGTCGACCTATTAGGCTTGTTACTACTCGCCGGTGCGACGGCGGCATCGCGCCACTACCGGCGACGGATGCCCACCGCCCATGGTTTTAAGTAGCCGACTTCAGTCCCGCAATGGCCGCGGCCGCCGCGAGCTTGTGCTTGGCCTGCCAAGGCGGCCCGGCGGACGCGCCCATGGACTTCAAGAGGCCGTCGATGTCCTTGCGACCCAGCGCCGCGGCGGCCTCCGCAAACACGCGCTCTCGGTCATACCAGTGCACTTTCCAGCCACGCGCCTTGGCCGCGTTCGCCAGGGCGTCACGATACATGACCGAGTCGGCGACAGTCTGCGCGCGATTATCGGCAATGCGTTCCTCGGTCGTGGGCGGAATCTCGGGACACACGCGAATCGCGATATGCGCGATCGGAATCGGAATGGTCTTGGCCAGTTCCTCGAGGCCCTCGGCCGCGCGGCGCGCAGCCGACTCGCGCACACGGTTCACGAGCGCAATCGCTTCGGGGAGCGATATCGGCCGCGCCCATGGGCTATTTAAGTATCGCCCCACGGCCCATGACCCTTCGTGGTGGTGCGGCAGCGCGGGCAGTCCCGGGTCGCCGAGTTCGATGCGGCGTCGATCCAGGAACTCCCCGCCGCCCGCGATGGTGACGAGCACGACCGTATTGCCGTGTTCCGTCGTGCCCACGCTGGCGATCCGCGAAAACTGTTCGGCTCTTCGTGACACGGTAAGATAGCCGCGGGCTCAATTGAGTTGGTGACATGATGATCGATTCCGAGGCGCGGGTCGAGGCAAGCGTCCAACGAGCGATGGACTGTTATCGGGATAAGCAGTTCGACCAAGCGGATGAGCTGTGCCGCGAGGCGCTCGAATGGCAGCCGCAGCATGTCCCGGCCTTGAACTTGAGGGCCATGATCGCCGCGCAGCGTCAGCAGCCCGAGTTGGCGGCGCAATTGTTCGGCGAAGTGATCCAGTTTGATCCTGCGGTCGCCTCCGCGCACTACAATCGCGGTAACGCGCTGCGCCTCTGTGGCCGCCATGCCGAGGCGCTTGCCTGCTATGAGGCTTTCATCGCGCTGAGGCCTGACGTGGCGGCCGCGCACTTCAACCGCGGCAATGCGCTGCGCACGCTCGGACGACAGGAGGCCGCACTCGCCGCCTATGACGAAGCGCTGCGCCTGAAACCGGATTTCGCGGCCGCTCGGCATAATCGCGGCAACGCGCTGCGGGACCTCGGGCGTCATGCCGAGGCGCTCGCCGACTACGACCGAGCGATCGAGCTCGAGCCTGCGTTTACCGAGGTACTACAAAGCCGCGCCGATCTGCTCTATACCTTGCGGCGCTACGAGGATGCCCTCGACAGCTACGGCCGTGTGCTCGAGCTCGGCGCGGGGGACGCGCAAGTGTATGCCCACCGCGGCAATGCCTTGGTCCAGTTGCGGCGCCAAGCGGAGGCGATCGCGAGCTACGACCAAGCGATCGCACTCGATCCGAGCTTGAGAGGCATCTACGGTGCCCGCCTGTACGCGAAATTGCAGATCTGCGATTGGCGCGAGTTTGCAGCGGATTGCCGACAATTGACCCTTGGCATCGAGCGCGGCGATCCCGTATCGCATCCATTTTGCGTCTTGGCCGTTTCGAATTCCGCAGCGCTGCAGCGCCAAGCCGCCGAGAACTGGGTGCGCAGCGAGTGGCCGACCAACGAGGTGCTCGGCGCGATCGGCGGCCGAGCGCGGCATCGGCGGATCCGCGTCGGCTATTTCTCGGCCGACTTCGGCAATCACCCAGTGTCGCGGCTGTGCGCGGAGTTGTTCGAGGTTCACGATCGCAAGCGGTTCAAGATCATGGGCTTCTCATTCGGCGCCAACGCGCGCCATGAATTGCGTGCGCGCCTCGAACGTTCTTTCGATCGCTTCATCGACGTGCGCGCGAAATCGGATCTGGAGATCGCGCAACTTGCCCGGCGCTTGGAGCTCGACATCGCCGTGGATCTCGGCGGCTACACCGAGAACAGTCGACCCGGCATTTTCGCGCTGCGCGCTGCACCGCTGCAGCTCGCCTATCTTGGCTATCTCGGCACGACGGCGGCGCCCACCATGGATTATCTCGTCGCCGACGAGACCGTCATTCCACCGCAAGCCCGGCCGCATTATTCGGAGCAGCTGATCTGGCTGCCGAGCTACCAGGTCAACGATTCGAAGCGCGGCGCCGCCGAACGCATGGTCAGCCGACAAGAGTTGGGACTGCCCGAGCGGGCGTTCGTCTATTGCTGTTTCAATTCAACTTACAAAATCCTGCCGGAGAGTTTCGCGAACTGGATGCGGATTCTGGCGGCGACGACGAATAGCGTGCTGTTGCTGTACGCGGATCATGAAACGGCGGCGGCTAATCTACGCGACGCGGCACGCGCGCAGGGGGTCGACCCCGACCGGCTGGTGTTCGCGCAACGCGCGACATTCGATGAGTACTTGGCAAGATATCGGGCGGCGGACTTGTTTCTGGACACGCTGCCCTACAATGCAGGGGCGACCGCGAGCGATGCGCTGTGGATGGGTCTCCCCGTGCTGACTTGTCCGGGGGCGACGTTCGCGAGCCGCGTGGCGGCGAGCCTGCTGACGGCCCTCGAACTGCCGGAGCTGATCGCCGCAACACCGTCCGAGTATGTGGCAAGCGCCGTCGATTTCGCGCTCAGGCCCGGCAAGCTCGCGGCGATCAAACAAAAACTCGTGGAGCGCCGTCAAAGCGCGGCGCTATTCGATGCGCGCCGATTCGCGGCTAACTTGGAGGCCGCCTACCGCCAGATCGTCGATCGATGGCACGCCCAGCTGCCGCCCGAGTCCTTGCGCATCGCCGATCGGATGCGCGCGACCTAGCCCCCCGAGATCAGTCGCGGCCTAATGCGCGCGCTCGTATTTGAGTTCGCCCGCATCGACCGCCAACTCGAGCTGATTCTGCTGTGGCGGCAGTGGGCAGGTCGCAAAGTTTGTGAACGCACAGGGCGGATTGAATGCTTCGTTGAAATCGACGTCGATGCGATCCTCTTTCGGCAATCCGACATAGAGAAAACGGCCGGCACCGTAGGTTTGTTTGCCGCTGGTCGCGTCCGAGAACATCACGAACAGCTGCTGATCCCCTGGTGCCTCGAGAATCGTGTCCAAGCGCCAAGAGCGACCCTCGCGCTCGAAGACGATCGCTCCAGGCGAGGTCATGTCCTGTGTCATGCCGAGAATATTGACGATCGGGATGTGCCGCTCGGGAACGTAGCGCTCGAAGTGCGCCTGCATATGCCAGTCGGTCCGATACGGAAAATACTGCAAGCCCTTGAAGTCGAGACGGCTGGGGTTGACGCTGTCGCGAACGCGAATGCCCAAATGGCCGGCTCGGTCGATCAACATGAAATGCAGCGAACCCGCCACGAGCTCGGTCGGATTCTCATTCGCGTCGGACACGAGCTCGAGGCTCGTCACGGGTTGGCCTTGATAGGTCATCGCCCTCGAGGCATGCGCGATATAGCGAACCCTGCCGTCCCGCAAGACGAACACACCGGTATCCGGTGCGAGCACGGCATCCTCGATTGAGAACGCCTGACTCGGTGCGCGTCCGAAGCCATTTTCGCCCTCTTTGAGCCAGTAGAGTGCGATCGGCGTCAACCAACCGGTTTCGCTGGTCAGCGACGCCAGGCGTTTGGCGCGCCACTCCGCGAATTGGGACTTCTCGTCCGGCGACTCATTGGCCGCGGCCACACGCAGGTTCAGGGTTGGGACTAGGAAGACGATCGCTGCACCGACGCGCAGCAGTTTACCGAGGGATTTTGAGATCATGCGCGGAGTATACCGATGGCGGCCGACCGCTTGCCCGCATTTGCCCGAATTCCGTCACGTGAGCGCCCGAAGCCAATCGCAGACTCGTTGGCATGGAGTCGGGCTGGGGTATGCCATGATGATCGCGGTGCGGTATTGCAGGCGTGCGGGGATGCATAAGGCGGGGATGAATAAGGAATGAGCGCCAGGATTTCAGCGTTGTTCAGGCAAGTGGGGCGACTGTTGAGTCGCGCATCTTCAGCGATCGGCCGAGCGCTGCAGTCCGGTCTTGGCGAGCTGCGTTGGACGCCGCCCGCGTGGCTGCGCCGATGCGGCCGATGGATCGGCGCCGCACGCGCGGCGGTCGAGCGGCAGCCTCGTCGCAGCGCGCTCATCACAGCCGCCGTATTCGTGATCGGGCTCGGCGCGTTTGCGGGCTGGCGCTGGTATCAGTTGCTGCCGAAGCCGGTCGAATACGAGGCGACGGTGACCGCCCCAGCGCGAACTTGCATCGAATGCCAGCCGCCCGGCAATAAGCCGAACGTCGTGATCGTGCATTTCACGGGCTCGGTCGCCCCCTTGAGCGACTCAGGCAAAGTCATCGATCCGGCCAAAGTCGGCCTGAGCATCGAACCCAGCATGGCAGGCGAGTGGCGCTGGACCGACGACCGCACGCTCGTAATGACGCCGAAGACCGACTGGCCGATCGGCCAGAACTTCACGATTCGATTCGTGAAGCGCGGCTTCACGGCTCCGCAGGTGCATCTGGCGCGCTATGCCGTGGACTTCGTCTCGCCGAGCTTCTCCGCCAACATTGCCAGCAACGAGTTCTACCAGGACCCGGCCGTCGCCGCGGACAAGAAGATCGTCACGACGCTGCAGTTCACGCAGCCCGTGGATCCGGAAGCCCTCGAGCACCGGATCAAGCTGAAGCTCTTTGGCAAGGTCACGGACACGATCGAGGCGGAGCAGACGCCAGCCCCGTCCTATACGGTCACCTACGACAAACTCAAGCTGCACGCCTTCGTGCAAACCGGCCAGCTGCCGCTGCTCGCCAAGGGTGGCCGCGTCGATCTGCAGATTGACGCAGGACTCCATGCGGCGCGCGGCGGCAATACCACCCAGGAGCCGCTCAAGGCCAGTGTCGCAGTGCCGGGACTTTACAGTCTGACGGTGACCGATTTGCGGCTCACGATCGCGCGCGACGAACGCGACAACCCGAGCCAGGCGCTCGTGATCGAGACCTCGCATTCGATTACCGAGTCCGAGATGCGCTCGCACGTGCATGCCTGGCTACTGCCGAGCGAGCATCCAGACCCGAAGCAGCAGGCGGCCTGGGCGCGCATGAACACCCATCGGCCGTTCTACTGGAACGTCAACCTCGTGACCCCGGAGATCCTCGCGGCCGCAACGCCGCTGCCGCTCACCTATGTGGCCAATGAACGCGAACACGTCGAGCTGCACAGCTTCGCCTTGAAGGCGGAACCGAACGCGCAAATCTACGTGCAGGTCGACAAGGGGCTGCGTTCGTTCGGCGGTTACCTCATGGCCGACCCGGTCGCTCAAGTCCTGCAAATGCCGGAGTACCCGAAGGAAGTGCGCATCGCCTCGCAGGGCGCGCTGCTCGCGTTCTCGGGCCAGCGCAAGCTGAGCTTGTTCACGCGTGACGTCCCGGCGGTGCAGGTGCAAGTCGGACGCCTGCTGCCGGACCAGTTGCAGCACCTGGTGACCCAGACCGCGGGCGATTTTGCGCATCCGAGTTTCAATAACTATTCGTTCGATGCGACCAATATCACGGAGAGCTATGTCGACGTGCTGTCGATGCCGACATTGCCGCCTGGCACCGCCAATTATCAGGCCTTCGATCTCGGTGCTTACCTCAACAAACCCGGGGCGGGCCGCCAGGGAATCTTCCTCGTTCATGTGCAGGCCTATGATCCCGTGCGCAAGCAGGTGATCGGCGGGAACTCGAACGATGGTCAGACCAGCGACACGCGGCTGATCGTCATCACGGACTTAGGGTTGCTCGCGAAGAAATCCGTGGACGGATCGCAGGATGTGTTCGTGCAGTCCATTGCGAGCGGTGAGCCGGTCGAGGGTGTCGCGGTCCAGGTCATCGCCAAGAACGGCGAGCCGGTCCTGACCGAAACCAGCGATAAAGCCGGTCACGTGCGCTTTCCCGACTTCAAAGGCTTCGACAACGAACGCGAGCCGGTCCTGTATCTCGCGAAGCGCGGCGGCGACAGTTCCTTCCTGCCGATCAAGTCGCACGTCGACGTCATGGAATTGTCGCGCTTCGACGTGGGCGGTGTCAGCAACAAAACCGAGCATGCGGCACTGAGCGCGTACCTGTTTTCGGATCGAGGCATCTACCGGCCCGGTGATGAAATCCGCGCCGCCGCGATCGTCAAGACACAGGACTGGCGGCGCCTGCCCGAGGGGTTGCCGCTCCGGGTCGAGATCACCGATCCGCGCGGCCTGCCGGTCAAGCGCGATCTTCTGCGCCTCGCAGCGGCGGGGTTCGAAGAGATCCGTTACCAGACGCACGAGTCGGCGGCGGCCGGCAACTACACGATCAATCTCTATGTCGTGAAGCCTAATGAGCGCGAGGACCTGATCGGCACGACCAGCGTCAAGGTGCAAGAGTTCCTGCCCGACCGGCTCAGGATCACGACACATTTCTCCGCGGAGCGCGCCGAAGGCTGGGTCAGCCCCGATAAACTGAAGCTCCTCGTGGGTCTCGAGAATCTGTTCGGCACGCCGGCCGCCGACCGCCGCGTGACGGCGACCATGCGCTTATCGCCCGCGATACCGAATTTTCCCAAGTACAAGGATTACGAATTCCGTGATCCGCAGTCCGCCAAGGATGGGTTTACCGAAACCCTGTCCGAGCAACGCACCGGCACGGACGGTCAGGCAAATTTCGATCTCAACCTGGGCCGTTTTGCGCGTGCCACCTACCGCGCGAGCGTCGCTGTCGAAGGCTTTGAAGCCGACGGTGGCCGCGGCGTGAGCGGCGAGGTCGCGCAGCTGGTGTCCAATCTGCCTTTCCTGGTCGGCTGGAAAGCCGATGGTCGCCTCGATTACATCTCGCGCGGCAGCGCCCGCGCGGTCGACCTGATCGCGATCAATGATCGGCTCGAGCGCGTCGCGGCGCCGGGGCTGAAACTCAAGCGCCTCGAGCGCCGGTATGTCTCGGTACTGCTGAAGCAGGACAGCGGCATCTATAAGTATGAGTCGCGACTCAAGGAGATCCCGATCGACGAGACCGACCTTGCCGTACCCGCGGGCAGTGCGCACCTGGATCTCGACAGCAGCAAGCCAGGCGACTTCAGCTACCTGGTCACGGATGCCGCGGGTCAGGTGTTTGCGCGCATCGACTTCACGGTCGCGGGCGCGGCGAACCTGAGTCGCTCGCTCGAGAAGAATGCCGAGCTGCAGATCGTGCTCGACAAACAGGATTACGCACCGGGCGACACGATCAGCCTGCAGATCCAGGCGCCCTATTTCGGGGCGGGCCTGATCACGATCGAGCGCGATCACGTGTACTCCTGGCAGTGGTTCAAAACCAAGACCACGAGTTCGGTGCAGACGATTCGCGTTCCGGAGGGGCTCGAGGGCAACGGCTATGTCAGCGTGAGCTTCGTGCGCGACCCCACGTCCGAGGAAATCTACAGCTCGCCGCTCTCCTATGGCGTGCAACCGTTCTCGATCGCACTCGATGCGCGTCGCAATGCCATCCAGTTGCGCGCGCCGACGCTCGTCAAGCCCGGCGACAAGCTCAGCATCGGCTATCGGACCGCACAGCCGGCGCGCATCGTGCTGTTCGCGGTCGACGAGGGCATCCTGCAGGTGGCCCGCTACAAGACCCCCGATCCCTTGGCGCATTTCTTCCAGAAGCGCGCGCTCGATGTCGCCACGCGGCAGATTCTGGACCTCATCCTGCCGGAGTTTCGCGCTGCGATGCTGTCGGCGCCCGGGGGCGATCAGCGCTCGCTGTTGGGTGCCAACCTGAATCCGTTCAAACGCAAGACCGATCGGCCGGTCGCGTGGTGGTCCGGAATCGTCGATGCGAGCGACCAGGAGCGGACTCTGGACTGGACGGTTCCGGACTATTTCAACGGCAGCCTGCGTCTCATTGCGGTCGCGGTCAATGATTCCGGCATCGGCGTCGCCGAGCAGGCGACCGCGGTCCGCGGTGATCTGATCCTCTCACCGAACCCGCCGCTGACCGTCACGCCCGGCGATGAGTTCGAGGTCAGCGTCGGCGTAGCGAATAATGTCGTGGGTTCCGGCACGGATGCCCCGGTCACGGTCAAGCTCGAGCCCTCGGAGCAGTTCGAGATCTTGGGACCCGCCCAAACCACGCTCAAGATCACGGAGATGCGCGAGTCCTCGACGCGTTTCCGCGTGCGCACGCGCGATCTGCTCGGATCCGGTAGTTTGAAGTTCTCCGCGAACGTCGGCGCGAAGAGTGGCGCGCTGGTGGCCACGGTGTCGGTGCGCCCCGCGACGGCTTACGTGACCTCGCTGGTCGCGGGTAGCTTCAGCGGTAGCGCCCAAGTGCCGGTGACCCGGAACATGTATCCGCAGTACCGCAGCCTCGAGGCCAGTGTCTCG
>Ga0209208_10005970_pt1 | contig 16861 bp, 17 predicted proteins | sample S1TSphfallax_3_FD_187694 | JGI IMG/M metagenome (GOLD analysis project Ga0209208, IMG submission 187694) | Host-associated microbial communities from peat moss isolated from Minnesota, USA - S1T2_Fd - Sphagnum fallax MG (SPAdes) (version 2) | ecosystem: Host-associated > Plants > Peat moss >...
GCTAGACATTACTGCAACTCCCAATCACCAATCATGACCCTACCATGAATCAGTTTACTGTATGAGGTGCATCTACAACCAGTTAATGGTGCCATGCGGCATATTCATTTGTTTGCTTATATAGGGACATTGGTGGCCACTGTATGATTTTTACATTTCACAACAATATACTGAGCTATTACAACTATTTTATTATCCACGACCCAACACCCTTCTCTTTGGAAGGATTATTAAGCAGTGCCCTATGTCATCTCTCTCTTGATAGAAGGAGAATCTATCCTCCACTTAGTGCTGCTTTTGATCTACAGACAATGATCATAATGTCCTGATGTAGAATTCAGCAATCTTGAGATGCGCGTGGCTGGTTTTTTGGTGCTCAGGTATTTGGAGAAAAGTTTCTTACTGGTGATCTTCCTCGTTATCTGAAATCAGAACCCATTCCGCACAAGGTAGGTCATTCTGCCCTCTCTGCAGCACCAGTCTTTGCTGTTATGTCATCTGTAAATGATGGGCTACTCGTATATAATCTATTCACATGCTTTGCCAAAAATCTTGTTGTTATATATGTCTGGCACTACTCAAAAATTCATGGTGTTTGCAATTGGTGTGCGTGGCATGTGGCATCAAACCTATCCAGTGTCCTTGATTGATCTCCTACCTTCAACTACTTTTCAAAGATTTTCCTGTGATTGACTTTTTATAAGAAGTGTAATGCTCTTGTAACAACTCAGATCTTGCCATTATGCTCTCATCAAGGTCTCAAAAAAGACTTTTTGCAGACAATCAATGCATGGGTGTGAAGGTTTTACATAATTTGAAGATGCTTGTGACACTGGAGAGTACATTATTGTAATTGACCAAAGATATGATGCAGCAGCTAAAAGTCCATTTTTCAGAAATTCAACCATTATTCTTCTTGCAGAAAATGTGTCATTCTCTAGCACTTTCAGTTGTCAACAAGAAACTGTTCTGTGTGCTGAAAAGTTATTAAGCATTTTGGCAACTAGTCTTTCAAACAGTCTTCCTTTCATTACCTTCCCCATCTTGGGTCCCCTGTCTTCAATATCAAAGGCTCATTCTCAATTAGTTATTTTGATGATTCTTTATTTCACTGTTCATGTTTTCTTTTGTAGTAGATAGTTCACTGATAAGGTTTCTTGATTACCAACTTATCTCCTGTATGTCTACTGCACAAAGATTTCTTATTGTGCAAACTGCATGTGCAGAATGATGGTGACGTCAAGATTGTAGTAAGCAACAGCTTTGATGATATTGTGCTTGATGAAACCAAAGATGTTCTTCTCGAGGTAAGGGTTTTGTTTGGTGCGCTGACCACTCATGTCAAGACATTTGCCTCTCACCTGTACTGTCACTTGAATGGTAAATCTTGTTAAAGATCATAGCAACTGCAGCTGCTAGTGTTTGAGACAAAGTTGAACAGTTGTTAAGATTAACAAACCTGCTAGGTGGAAAACAGTGTCTAGATTTTGCTGCTTGATCAGAAATTCTGAGATTGTGTTGAATACTGGTGGCTAACATCATATGGCAACCTTGAGCCAGCAGCAGCCTTCATGGCTGAAAATATGTTTCAGTGCTACCTAAATCAACATAACCATTGTCACCTCACAGTCTGCTAGGTTCACAGTTTAGTGCAGCAGGTGTCTTTCAGCAAATATCTACAGCATTTCTGGTCTTCTTGCATCTTGCATGTTAGCTGGGAATAGAATGCTGTTTGATCTGATTGGTTTGGTGCTTAACGAATCATATGCACACCTAGTAAACTGCCATAGTATGTCAGCATTATGTGTACTGGCCTGATACTATGTAACCCTAACCATTGCAGTGATGCATTGCAGGTGTATGCACCATGGTGTGGCCATTGCAAAAAATTGGAGCCAGAGTACAATCGTTTGGGAGAAGTGTTGCAAAATATTCCTTCCATAGTAATCGCAAAAATGGATGGCACTAAGAATGAGCATGCCTTAGTGCAGGTCAGTTTATTTTTTGCTTTCCTGTCCTTGGTTCTTGGTTTACTAGATGCTCATAAAGCAATCACTTCTCCAATGGTTTTGAATCTTTTCTTGGTCATTTTGTCCAGTTCTAGAATTGCATTGGGGAACCTTTGGGACTCTAGGTCTTTGGTCACAACTATGCCATCATACCCTAGTCTCTATAAGCCTTGTTTTGACAACCTGCTCCAGAAGAATCAGTCTTCGCAAGATTTTGACCCTTTTAACATTGGACACTCTGCAGCAATCATTCCCAGCCAGTCTAATCCTGTATGTTATCAACATGTGACATACTTTTCAATCAAGCCTCTCCCGATTCTGACCAAATCATATCATTAAACTATATCTGAAAGACAGCATTGGAGTCCATCTGAACATGGCATTCCAACATTCCAACAGCAGAGACCATTCTCACTACATTTTGTCTAGTCTGAATGTATGTTGTGGGTTGTGTCCTTTTGGCAGGTTAAAGGATTCCCAACCATACTTTTCTTCCCTGCTGGCAACAAGAGCAAGGAACCACCGGTAAGCAGTTTGTCATCAACCAGACACACATCAAAGTTGAAAGCAGTGAATTGTGTTGCATGAGTAGTTTAGTTGTAGAATGAAATTGAGAACCATGTACCACTTCGAAGTTTAAAAGTATCTCAACTTCTTCACCTTCACCATAGTGACTCTTTGATTGCTAAAACATTTGCTGATGAGAAATGTATTTGAGGGTGCAGTTGTCAGTGGACACGGATCGGACAGTTGAAGCTTTTGTTGAGTACATCAAGAAGAATGCTGCCATTCCTTTTACAGTACCTGAGATTCCTGAAGTGAAACAGGACGTCTCTGTTGACCTTGGAATGGAAGTTGAAGCAGATCAAAACTTGAAGGATGAGTTATAGATGGTTCCTGTTGTTAGTTGGACTTGTCCAATAGTGATATGAGGAGCCCTCTAGTGATAGTTCTCATATTTTCTGTACTTTCTGTTTCAGATATGGCCTTTTGTTTTGTTTTGAGAATGGGAGAACAAAATGAGTTTTCATGTTCCATGAGTTTTTGTGATGCAGTAACTCATCAATTGTTTCTCAGTCAAATCATTCAAGCATCAAGCAATTGAGAACAGGGGTCATTTATTCGTGAAAAGAGTGCTTTTCAGTCAAATCATGGACTATGTTTTGTCCTGCTCTAAAAGGGCATGTCTGCACTACAGCTAATGCTCTGCTTTTCACAAACTAGTGTGCTGTTCTTGCCAGCACTTGACAAACCGAATGAAAATGTACATTGGTATACATCGCCTGACAAAGCAAATTGCATTCTAACTTGCCCAAGGCCAGGGAGCACTTGGCAGTTTGTGAATGTCTGTGTCCAGTAACTCTGCTCAAAGATTGTGTGCTCTTGTACGCAAGCAATCAGGAAAGTTTCTCGGAGAAATCAGGAGTTTGATGAACCTGTGGCGAAGGGGCTTTTCTTTTGACATCGTCGTCCTTGGCAAGGCCTGTTTCCCAGTCTCCACCACTGAACACATCTTCAGACATCTTCCTGGCTTGGTTGTGATGGACACATCTTCCGACTTCTTCCTGGCTCAGCTGCCCATCTGTCACACATTTGTGAGACATCACTTGGTGGTCACCGATCTTCATCCCAGCAAATTTTTTGCCGAGATGAGTCAAGAAATCAGACGATGTCTTAAGATCGGGATCCTGGTCTCGCCTTTCTGGAAGCTTGAACGCTAGCAACTCCTTTCTTCATCTTCTTGTTCCATTTCCAGCTGCTGGTGTATTTGAACCAAATGAAGCTTCGGAAGTGTTCATATAAGGTCTTTGTATCTACCTTACGGTAGAAATCGGATCACTTCGTTCAGTTCGACCTGAAGCTCCATGAGTGCGAGTGGCGCAAGGCCACAGAGCGCGCTCCATGAACGATCGACGACAGTGTGTGTAACCATGAGGCGGCTATGGCTGCCTTCACCTGGCCGCGCCTTGGCGCAGGCCTCCTCTGCTTGCCCGCTGCACTGTAAGCTGATGCATATGCGACCGCCATTGCACTTAATTTCTCTGTCTTTCTCTCTGATTCTAGTAGCAAAAAGAAGAACGAGCCGTTGCTAACTTGTTCCGCTGAGAGCAAGCAATACAGAAAGACGTAGCGAGCACAATAAAAAGGACCAAGAAACACAAGATTGCCTGCCGAATCACGCACGGCAAGACACTGGGACACGAAAAAGCTTACACAAAACACTCAAAACTCCGAGTCCAAAACGTCGTCCTCAATTCCTTTTTCCCACAACAAAAAACTCCCCCAAAGCTCCGATTTCAAACAAACACGATTTTTTTCCCCAACAAATGCCGCTTCCGAAGATAGTATACCGAACACGGACAACACAAGCAACGAATCGAAAGCCGAAGGACGAATGCAAGACAGAGCGCTAAGAAACCCTTCACCTGTAAGACAAAGCTGGAAACAACTTCGATTACGGGAAAATTTCCCTCGAAAAAAACAAAAAAAAAAGCAAGCAGAATAACAACCAAGTTCTAGAGAGGATGCTGAAATGCGTCACGCAAATCGATCAAGATCTCCAAACTGAGAAATTCGAAGAGGATTTGTGTCGAAGACGAAGGAATTCGTGTTGGCAAAGAAGAGAGCGAAGCTCCGATATAAGTAGTGCCGGCGAAGAAGAACTGACCGGGTCTCGCGGGCAGTCTGCGGAACTTGTCGTGCGCCCGAAGCTTTACCGCCTTCTTTCCCATACCGATACCTCACGTCTTTCCATGCCCACGGTGAAGATTTTCCTAAAAACTCATCCAACGGCTCCGATCTATCCGTCAAATAACCCCGTTCCCAAAAAAAGCCCATATAACAAGCACGAGGGGAACCATATCAAAAAATCTTTCCATGGTTTGGAATTTTTTTTCTTTCCGCCAATGAAAGTCGGCGAAAGTATCCTTGGCATTTATTTTAAACCAATAACATGACCGCTGTAACTTCGGTAACTACACAGGGAATGACTGCGATAGAAAATACCTTACTTACTATTTTCCTTCTTTTACTGTTCTGTTGTAACGTCTTTTTTGTCATGCCCGAACGGGTAACGGGCTGAGAAAAAATCACGTGCCGTCGAATCGTTTCTCAGTCCCGCAAAAAAAAAATCTGAAAAAAGTCAGTTAGTCATGACCTGATTTGAATTCCTATCAACGGCTCCAATTGGAAGAGATGAAGAATCGACGGTTCTGGCACTCGCTTGGACCGGAAGTCTCTCGCTTCTCTTCTTCTTCTTTAGAAGTTTTGACCAGCTTGCCCGACCCTAGGTCCCTATGACGTAGAAGTAGGTACCTATGACCTAATGCTACTAGGAGGTAGGTACCTACTTCTAGGCATTGAACGCACGTGAGTAGTAAGGCTATAAACTAGACCTCGTAGAAGTCGTGTTTACTCACATGGGACAAACGTACATGGTACGTTTGGATGATAAAAGATCAAATGGATGATCTTTGGGGGGTGAGAAAAGTATAGACCTGAATTAAGGCGAGTTCAAATCGTCGATGAGGATGAGCGGAAATTTATCATCCATGAAACCAATATTCTACAGTTCTTAATCTGACAAACGACAAAAATTGATAAACGTGCCTCTGACTGCCTACGACGGTCCTCCATCCGCACAAGAGTGGTGCTCTGACGTGCTTGACGACTGCCTGAAGTCAGCGTCGTATTGCCGGCCGGCGATCGTGCAATTCTATTTTGGCTTCTTTTGGAGCAGTGCTTGAAATTTTTATTTTTCTCAATTTCGTGAAGTAGCCAAATTGGCGATGATCCAGATTTAGCCAAATATGGCTACAAGGTAAATACTAAAGTAAAATTTCAAAACATCCTTCTATATTACTGGCTGGCTACTTGAACTATGTACAGATAGAAATCTGGCGATTTTTCTTAATTCTTGGTCGAATTATGGCAATTGAAAATCTAAAAAAGCACTTGATTTTAAGAGCTTTTAATTTTTAATCTAGCTTTTTTGGGGCTATTTATACCCATTGAAAAAAAAGGCTGAGCAGTAGCAGAAAGAAGTAACGTTGGTGACGCTTTTCACATGCCCGGAAGAAGATTTGGCAGAAAACCCCGGCGGAGTGAAACGTGGATTTCCTTCACATGCAAGAAGGGGGACCATGTGTTACAAGGACCAGTGCCTTGATGTGTGTGCAAATGGGTGCTCGCCATGGAAAAAATGACTTAAAAAAAGAAACTGAGAGACGAACTTCAAGTTCATAATTTTTATTTGTTTTTTCAAATGGTGGAACTGAATTTCTGACTAGTTTGTCAAATTCGTTTGAAAGTTGAAGTCAGTGGAATCTCCAATTATCTGAGTCTTCACAAATTAGACAGCAAGTCAGAAAAGAAAATCACTGTTAACCTTCCTAGTGACACTTTGCAAGATGTGATGGTCGGGTGATGACTGATGACATCTCCCCACTTCCCCAATTATAGACTAAGTAACGAGCATATAATCGAGCTACAGGAGTCGTGAGGTTATGTGCGGTAACTAGGCAGCTCAAGTTGGTTACCAGACATAATTGATCATTGACAGGCGCCAAATGGTCACTTGCTCCACTTCATCTGCAGGTTGTTCATAAGCAACATGCAAAGTTTGTTGTTGAAGGCAAATCGAGGAGGGGGGAAGGAGGGAGTGAAGATATATTTGAGAAACTTGATGAGGCCAGCCATGGAAGTTTCTCTGGAAACCCACTTCAGAAAAGCATCTTCTGTTGAATGCTTACATGTCGAGGAGCAGTAAACAGCTTTAAATCAAAACCCTGCTTAGGCTCAGAAGTTTCTATTGAAGTTTCTCTGGAAACCACTTCAGAAAATCATGTATTCTGTTGAAAGCTTGACAAGTGAAAGTTTACAATGACACCAACTGTGCAGAATAGCATCTTCAGTTGGAAGCTTTCTGTGGAAGCTTCTCTTGAAAGTGTACTGAACTCTTGGCCAGGCATTGCGTCTTCCCAGCGCACGGTAGGCCAGTATATCGGGGCCTCCCACTCAAAATCACTTGTCACATTACGCCAGGTAATGCCATGGTAGCTGGGCATTACACACCAAAACTCTGGCTTGGGGCCCCACCTCGGTGTAATGCCCTGCTGCCTTACACAAAACTGGAGTATGAATGTGCAATAATGTTTCTATAGTTTGCTAGAAGTTATCTTCATGGATGAAAGCTTCTTGCACAAGCCATACTTGGCACATGATCTGATTTTCAGTTAGAAATCCGCTCTTGGGTAGGAAATATCTGTCCAGCACTCAGAGAAATTTCATGGTGTATTTGGAGGGCACCTTACATTTTGTGAATAATGCCTTCTGAACAGAGAAGGCACCTTATTACTACAAAAGGCCTCTTACACCCACGTCAAGACCTGGTTGGATTTTTGTATTATAGTTGGGGGGCATGTTACAATTCATTTGAGCTCCATGTTGAGTTGCTGCACACTACCAGTGATGATCAACTATTTTAATTTTTTCTTATGTTTTCATATATTTATGTCAATGTCAAATTTAATTTAAATTAATATACATTTCATGGACATGAAAAGACACAAGTTAATTTGTTTTTTTATATCCACGTTGGTGGATAGGAAAAAAGAGCGAGATAATGATAAAATGGAAGTAGTTATTATGAAAGGCGAGAGATAATTATTATGAAAATTAATTAAAAAATAATTATTATGAAATAATTAAGCTTGAAAATGAGGTAGTTATTTTTTAATTGTCTTTAGAATGGTCCAGGGATGACCATAAGATCAGAATGGTCCCCTAGAAGCAACATATAAAACCTTTTGCAAAGAACCCCATATAAACCAGTTCCTTCATCACTGGAATTATTTTTTGTCCACAAAGTTTAGGCATTTCAATAAACATAATGCCTCCAGGATTTTGAAAAATGCAATGCCTACTCTTATGGGCATTTATTTTTTCAAAATGCCTGTCCTCCTTTTAATTTTTTTTTGGCACGATATCCTTTCGGTATGTGCCAGATATTACTGAAAAATGAAAATAAAACATGAAAAACTGCCCATGTCTTTTACACACAGTAAAGCCCTTACTTATGGGCATTATGGGAATAAGGGGCCCCTTAACCTCATGTGGGCCCTTATTCCAGTGAAGCCTGTGACTGAGGGCTTTGCCTACCACTAAATGAGAGACCTATTACCCAACACATAATGTCCTTGGTGTTTTTCGAGCATTGTTGCTAGGTGTCCTAAATGTTCAAATTTTAAAACCTAGTAAAATGAGAGGGTAGTTGACATGCCCTTCTAGGCAAACCTTCATGTGGAGTGGCTTGCTTAGTTGGGGCCCAAGTCCGGACCATTATGGGGTGGCCTTTGTGGGGTGGCCTTTGTGACAGATTAGGTTATGAGTCTAAGTGTTGAGTTGAGTTTGACTTTTAATTTGACATCCCTCATAACTTGCATAGGTGTGAAGAGTGAAAGTTTGAAAAAAGGACATTTTTTCTATGTGAGGAATCAGAGGAGGCCTTTACTTCCATGCTTTAATTCCTCAAAATAGACAAGAAAGTGATTAGACCATGAGATGGGAAGTCGTAATCTTAAGTGACGAGGCTTTGAACTAATTGGGAAGTCCATGGTGAGTTTTAGTCACACCTGTCTAGGGGTTAAGGTTAGCCCAACACTTGGGAGGTTCATGAGATGAGGTGAATGCTAAAACTAATCAAGTGCATGGCTTGCCATATGTAGGTAGTTAGGGATTTAGCAAGGAAAGTAGTCAAAAGTGTGGATGTGAAGACAAATCTGGTGCCTTCATGTGAAAATTACCAACATTTAGGCATGGTGATGGTTGACACAATTCAGAACTTCTGAGTTAAAAAGACAGCCTCCAGATAATTTGACAACTAGGTGATGATTTATGAAATTCTTGTTCCAGTTTTTTAAAAAAAATTCTCCAGTTCTAGATGCACATTTGGGGAACCTTGAGCTCAAGGACTCAAATAAACTTAAGTCTTCTGATAACAACACTGTTGTCAAGTCCTACATTCTTGCTCCAAAAGAGTCCCTCCACAATTGGGATACACATTAGACAATGCTCAAAAGGACAATGTCTAATGCACACATTGGTGTACATTAGACATTTGCCCCAAGGACAATGCTCAAGAATGGCACACAGACATTTGCCTGAAAGGAAAATGCTCAAGAATATGGCACACATTGGTGTACATTGTACATTGCACAAAATGGCAATGCTAAAAAATGGCACATATTTGTGTAAATTGCAATTGCATGTAGACATGGGAAGCATCATACACTTTTGCACTGACACAAACACACAAAACAGGACCAATTTCACCAAATCTCTTAAACACCGGATTCATTACAGAAAATGCAAAAACTTCAACCTTCATCCTATTCAAAATCTTATGAACTTTTCATCACCATGTATCATGGCAGGCTTCAGAGCTGCTGTTCTTGCACCATAGTATTGCAAAATTTGACCAACAAAGCAACTTCCATGTTGAGGATGATCTTATGCACAAAACATCAGTGTTTCAAGTTTACAATTTGAGAAACTTTTGTTTGGAAAATTGTTAGTATTCACAGAAAAGAAAGAGCTTGAGCTTCTGCTCTTGCGCCATAGCATTGCAAAATTTGACCAACAAAGCAACTTCCAAGTTAAGGATGATATTATGCACAAAACATCAGTGTTTCAAGTTTATGATTTGAGAAACTTTTGTTCAGAAGATTGGTAGTATTCACAGAAAAGAAGAGCTTAGGGTTCGGCAAACTTTCTGATGCCAGTAATTTGTCCACATTGCAACAACAAAGCCTGAGCAAGAATCTCTCTCTAGTAATTTCTCTGCCCTCCATGACCTCTGCAGTGCAGCTCCAAATAAGAGTTTCTAAACTTGCAAAATGACAGTGAGCAATCGAGGTTTTTTTTTCCTCCTTCACTGGACCTGCTTCCACTAAGTGCCTTCAAACATTTTCTACCGAGAAAGCGCAACATTACAGTACTCGGAGAAAGTCAGGGATTTGATGAGCTGCGTTGACGAAGCCGATTCTCTTGACATCGACATTCTTCGCAATGGCTCGCTCTCCGCCTCCATCACCAGACATGCTTCCGACTTTGTTCTTGCTCAGCGCTGGACCACTCTCCACATTTTGGGAGATATGAAACCTTGGCCTTGGATCTTCCGTAGATCCACAAATTTCTTGCAAGAATGAATCAAGAAATCAAACAATTTTTCTTTTCAGATTGGCATCCTGCTCTGGCCTTCGTCAAAGCTTGGACCACCCTATGTTCTTGTAGTTGTTTTTCTTCTTGTTCCTTGTCAGCTCGTGATGTATTCGAATCCGAGCTCAGGAAATGTTTGTAAATCTTTGCATCTACCTTTAAATGGTAGAAATCACAATCCTTCCGTTTGTTATTCAGTTCGACCGGAAGCTCCATCCGGAGTGCGAGTGGCTTAAGGCGACAGAGCGTGCCCCATGAACGATCGACGCCAGTGTGTGTAACCACGAAGCGGCGATGGCGGCCTTCACTTGGCCACGCCTAGGAAGAGGCCTCCTCTGCTTCTGTGCTGTTTGACGCGAACCTGATGCATATGCGACCCCCATTGCACTTCTGTCTATCTTTCTGATGCCGGTAGCAGGAGAAGAAGAACTAGCCGTTTTGAATTCCTTCTGGTCAGAACAAGCATAACAGAAAGACGGAGAGAGCAAAAACACCGGGCCTTCACCAAAGCAGAATCGCTAACTGTCCTCCAAACCCCGTTTTACAACAATGCCTCTCTTGCAAAACACAAGATAGCCCAACCACACACAGCAAAAAAAAAACACTCGAAAAGACACACACAAAACTCACGACAAAGAATCCAAGACAATATCCTCAATTCTTTTTCAACAAGACCAACTTCCAACAACCCTCCACAAAACCACAGACAAGAGAAGCAATGAAAGCAGCAAAGTGGGTCAAAATGCCAAATGCAGAAGAACAGAGTGCTAAAACCCTTGGTCAATAAAACAAAAATCTCTGCCAAAATCCTCCCAAAAGAGAGAAACAAGAGCTTAATTGTAGAGAAGATGCTTGAACCCAATCGCCTAAAGCGATCTCGATCCACAAACTCGGAATTTCGCGACAAAGAAGAAGGAATTCGTAATGAGCGAGAAGAGCGCGAAGCTCTGTCCCCTATTCATAGCGTCGGCGAAGAAGTTTCGAACCACTGCCCGGGTCTAACGGGCAGAGTAGACAAACTTGCCGTGCGCCCGAAGCTTTTACATACAACCCCTTCTTTCCCATACTGATACCAACCATCTTTCCAGGTCCACGGTCACGATATTCCCACAAATTCTCCCGACGGTTCTGATTCTGTCACTTCCGCAATCCTCGTTTTTACCATCTGAGATAAAGAGGCAGCGGCAAACGAAGATTATTTTCTTTGTTCTTGATGACATTGGTTTGGTGGTAGAAAATTAACCCAAGCGGTCACGGGCCGAGGGGAAAACAAAAAAAAGCACGTGCAGTCAAATCCTCTATCAGTCAGAAAAACTTTTCGTCCAAATAGTCATGACTTGGTCTCTCCGAGATCAACGGCTCAGGTTCGAGAATTCGAAATCGACGGTGCTGACGGTACCTTGGACCGAAAGCCTCTGTCATGTGCTGTTAGAAGTTATGACCGGTTTGCATGACCCTAGAGGTACCTAGTGTAGGTGCCTAGTACCTACTAGATTCCACTTACTAATAAAAAGTTAGTAGGTTACTAGTCACTGATCATTACCTCACGTGGTGATAAGGCTGGAATGGACGCTATTTCCCGCGTGGTACAAAGACAGCTCTGGATGATAAATGAACGGAACTTGTACTTTTTTAAAAATTCTTCGTTTCAGGCATGATGAATGATCTTTTTGGCCAGTTTTCTAGAACCTGTCACCAGGTAATACTAAATCTTTGTCCAGATGCTGGGTAAATGATGCATGATGCTAAATCAAAAAAATAAAATAAAAATAAAAATAAAAATAAAAATATATACTAAACATGTAGGAGTCAATTAATTTATTTTTTAAAATTATATCAAAACATAATTTTCATGATTACATTCATACAATTACACAATCGAAAAGAATCCATCATTTATACCATTTTGATATAAATAATTGTAAAAAATGACCTAAACAACAAGAGGTCCAATTTGATTATCATCATATTTTTTATATTTTTATAATCATAAAATTCACATTTTGGCATCATATAATTTTGATTTTGTGGTTAATATTTTCCCTCTTTTTTTTTTAAGGCTGTTTTCAGTTGTTTACTTGCCCTCCCTCTCAGATGATCTTTCTATGACGTCATATAGCCATCCGCAATGAAATCATCTAAAATGTGGCACAGGAATTCTTCTGTACATCCACTGGATGCTTCCAGAGGACCTGCAACAAAGGAAGGTAGTGCTAGGTGGACGACTGCATGAGGTCAGAGGTACGTACTGAAGCACAAAACATGCAATTCTTTTGGCTGGAGCTGCAACAGGAGGAGAGATGTCAATCATCATGCTTTTCAACAGCTAGCAAGAATTTTTGAAAAAAGCCTGGCACTTGAAATTATGTATGAGTTTTCTTCTCTCACAGATAGGCATTGCTGATTATCTGTGTCTTGGACAGTTCATGCATTTGGGTGTGTCTTTTTTGTTCAAGATCAAGAATTGGGCTTTGTGGATTTGAAAGCTTGATCCCCAAGCCACGTATAGTAGACATGGCCTGCTGGGCATTCGCAAATGGATGCTGGACACAGAAGAGAAAGGATGTCAAAAAAGGAGAAGAGAAAATTAGCTACATGTTGATTATTCTGTGACGGCACTCAATTTCTGACTTGTTTGTCAAACAACTTGAAAAGTTGAATCTCATAGCTGACTCTTGTAAAACAAACAAACAAAATTCAACCTTTTGTGTTAGGTTGCAAGCTGTGAAAGGATAACCCACTAGCCTACCAATCCCCCACCCCATGAATTATTGGGCTCTTAAATTGAACAATTTGTTGCAAGCTGTGTTAAGGAGGACCCACTACCAATCTCCCACTCCATGAATTAGTGGGACCCTTTCTTTTAGGTGGAGAGGTCAAGCTGGTAAGCACCTTAATGGATGAGATTGTTTTCAATCTGCAAAGTGTCAACTCTTATATATATATATATATGCAGTTTGTTTAGGAACATCCCAAAATTTATGTTGCAAGCAAAACCAACAGCATAAGGGACTGGGGAGGGTAGGATTGTTGTTGAGGAACTTACCAAGGCTTTGCTGAGGAACTTACTGAGGCTTTGCTGAGGATCTTACCAAGGCTTTGCTGAGGATCTTACCAAGGTGTTGCTGGGTAAGCAAGCAAGGAAGTTTCTATTGAAATTGACTTCTGGAGTGCAGATTCTAATGAACCCTTTTACTTGCTCCAGTGGCCTTGAACCCCTTGATCTCATAAAGCACTGGTAGAAATGTTCTAGTGAATTTGGAGGGCACCTTGTGTTTATGATAAGGTTCACCTCATTCTATGCCATGGATAAGGCCCATGTAGGTAAGGCGCAGCAGTGAGGGATATTCCCAAAATGGAGGGCCAGATGAGTCTGGCCCTACATTTTGGTAAGGTTCTGAGCTGGGCTTTACCCTACACTTGAACACATGGTTCAACACAAAGACTAATTTCTCATTGAAGCAAGTTAGTCTTAGACCATGCATCAACCATCCAAAAGATTAGAATTGATCTTGATCCCCATCACCGTATACCTATCCAGGCATTTGAATGATTAATTAATCTAGGAATACTTCTCTGCATGTGATGGCAATCTTGGTTTGTAGACATGAATATGAGCAGGGTTTTACTGCTTGAGCAGTAGGGTGTTCCAAAAATAAGCACCAACTTGAGGAAGAAGGGTGGGCATTTGTTTGGGGCATGGACTTTGAGGGTGTTACTTTGCATCAGCAACAAATTATTTTTTGCATTTTTTCCCATGATGAGGCAGGGCAATTTCAAGAAAAAAAATGCCTGGCCCTTTTGCAGAGCAAACATTCTTCTTGATAACATGCCCTCTAGATACACTAGAAATATTTACTGCCAGTGTTTTCCATAGGGTAAGCAGGCCAATGATCAAACACTTCAGCTTCTTGAGAGCTTAAAATCCTAAGACATTGCTCCTTTATCTCTGCAGTTCCAAAAGTTTATGTAGAGCTTTGCTTGGAGCGCCCATAGCTGTTTAAATTGTTCAAAATGGATGAAACTGAGGAAGATATGGGTTAAAGAAGCAAGGGTCAGTGTTTGGACATGCTAATCTTTTGCATGGTTCTTTTTCATTGCTCCCTTGCCTCAAGAGTTTGTTATGTAGAGCTCCTCTTGGTGCACCCATAGTTATTTAAATTGCTCAAAATGAACAAGAAATGAAAAAGATATGGGGTTTGGAAGTAGGGGTTGTTTTCCTGGAAAAATCCACTCTATGGGACTCACATTGTGGTTCTTCCTCGTTGCTCCTTTGCCTATGAAGTTCAAAGAAGTTATGTAGAGCTCAACTTGGCACACCCATAAGCATTTCAATCATTCAAAACCAACAAGAAATGCAAGGAAGATATTCAAAGATTTGATCACTGAGCTGTGTATGATGATGAGCATGCTTACCCTATTGATTGAAGATTTCCAAACAGCATTACAATCTAAATGGGAACCTTGTCAGTCATCTAAACTCCTGTGGGGATATATTAGTTGCGCTGAGAACAAGGAGGCACCTGCCATCCTCAGTACCATCATCCACAACAACATGATTGATTAGTTTGGAACCGATTTCAAAGCAAGTTGAGTACTGAGGACCATTGGGACAAAAATGACAGACTGTAGGCGAGACAGAATTTTACAAACGAGGACAAAATTGTCATTATTAAAGCTTTGGATACAATTTGCAAACCCTAAAGAGCTTCGAGAAGCGTTAGCTCTCTCCAGTCTCCTAGATCTCCTTGGAACTATGTCAAAAAAGGTTCCAGAAATCTCTTTCTAACTTGCTAGAAAGATATCAGTGAGCAATGTTCCGCAGTTTTTGTACTCTGAGATTTAGTACAAGAAACAGGGCAATCATTAGTTTCATGAAGAAATCAGGAATTTGATGAAACTGTGGCGATGCCGGCGCTTCTTTTTCACATCTTCTTCCTCCGCAAGGCCCGCTCCATCTCGCCTCCATCACTGGACAGATGTTTCCGATCTTTCTCTTGCTCGGCAGCTCCAGCTCTCTTAAGCGATTGCCCGACTTCTTCAGATCAGCATCCTGCATGTCTCGCGGCATTCTTAAAGAAACCCTATTTTCTTCTTCTTCTTCTTCCTTGTCAGCAGCTCCTGTTACTGTTGTATATGGAACAGGTGAAGCTCCGGAAATGTATAGAAATCTTTGCATCGACTGCCTTACAGTAGAAATAAAAACCTTCGATCATTTGTGCTTCAGCTGGAACGGAAACTCCATCTGGAATGCGAGCGCAAGGCCACAGAGCGCGCTCCATGAACGACTGACGCCAGAGCGTGCAACCAAGAGGCAGCAATGGCCGCCTTCACCTGGCCGCGCTTAGGCGCGGGCCTCCGGTTCTGCTTCCCACCGGCTGCACGATAAGCTGATGCATAGGCGACCGCCATTGCTGCACTGCACTTCTCTCTCCGCCTTTCTTTCTAAATCTTGTAGCAGAGGACAAGCCACCACCAGTGATCGCCAACTCCTTCTGTTGATACCAAGAAGTATGTAGAACAACAGAATATACAAGGGAGGAAAGAAAAAACAAGACTCCAAGGGACTGAATCCGTCGCCCAAAACTCAGAATTTTGCGAGAGAGAGTCCAACCTTTGAGCAGAAGAGGAGAGGAATTGGTGTTGAGGAAGAAGAGCGCAAAGCTCCCCTTCTTATGACGCCGGCGGAGAAGACCGGGGCGGGTCTCGCGGGCAGTCTGCTGACCCTTGGCGTGGGCTTCAAGCTCCTACCGCCTTCTTTCCCATACCGATAGTCCCATCTTTCCACAGCCCACGGTCACGATCGTTGCAGACGCACTACCGACGGCTGTGATTCTCGCATTTCCGTTAACCTGAGTTAAGTACCGGGGTTGTTTCAACCAAGATATTATTTTAGCAAAAGGCGGTGAATAAAAAAATTAAAAATATTCGCCAATCGGATGTCAACAAAAGGAATCTCGGAATGTACCTCAACCAATAAGATGAGAGGGAGGCTTATCGTCGGTAAGAGTTCCGGGAGTCACGCTCTAGTTACTTTTTGTCCTTCTTTTACTGTTCTGTGCTATAGTTTCTACCAGGCTATCATTTTCAGCCAAGCCGAAACTGACACGGGCAGCCTTTTTTTTCCTTACCTTGGCGAAATTTCAGCAAAAAGAAATTGAAAATTCGAAAATGAAGTAATTAGGGAGGTTTTCAATCGCCAGAAGTGAGGAAAAAAATCGCCAGAATTGTATACGTGGTTTTCAGCTTGTAGCCAAGAATATAGAAGGATGATCAAAGATTTTCATTTTCCATATTTTGATAGCCAGATTTGGCTACACCTTCCTAGGGATGATAGCCACTTTTTTTTTCCATTTTCCTATGGATGATGGCCACTTTGGCTATTAACAAAGATTCCCAAAAAAAACACGGGCTGGAACAAAAAAAAACTGCACATGTGTTTGTCCTCTGTCAGGGTCCGGATTTAGGGTTTAGGGTTTTGTGACCCGGTCTTCGTCCGTTCAACGGCTCGGATTGGATAGAATGGGAATCGACGGCTCCTGGAAGTGACTTGGAGCGTAGGTATGTGTGTGTGTGTGAACGTATGACCAGTTGGCAAAAAGTCTAGGAGTAGGTAACCTATAATAGGTACCTAC
>Ga0209208_10005971_pt1 | contig 16860 bp, 12 predicted proteins | sample S1TSphfallax_3_FD_187694 | JGI IMG/M metagenome (GOLD analysis project Ga0209208, IMG submission 187694) | Host-associated microbial communities from peat moss isolated from Minnesota, USA - S1T2_Fd - Sphagnum fallax MG (SPAdes) (version 2) | ecosystem: Host-associated > Plants > Peat moss >...
CCTTGTTGTAACTTAGTTTATGCAACATGAACAGATTGTGCTTGTGGTGTCCAACCAAGATAATGAAATATCACTTGCCCATTGAATTATGAATTGCTTGTACTTCAAGACTGGATTGGGCGATAACTGGGCAATGGTTTGTAGGATTCTGAGTCAAATCTAGCTTTTCACAATTGGTGGCCATCATTTGGTCATTGAAAATTAGAGTTTATGGAGTTGAAAGGCTGAACTGCCAAGTGAAAAATCCCAATTAGTAGGTGGTGGCTTTCATGAAGTCTGAACCATATCTTGATACAGTCCATCTGTTTTATTAACAGGATCATTAGAGAAATGAAATGGGTATGTTATATATTGAGATTTGTTTGAGGGTTGGGAGCTTAGTTTGAGATCCTATCCTTGAAACGCTACAAGGCATGAAGTCCTTTCCAAAAGAAAACCCATAAATAATATTCAAAATGGAAGGTGAAGGTGAATTGTAGCTCTTAATTTATTTTGAAATATACAAACAATAATTTCAATGGTGTTCCAAGTTCCAACCAAGCAATTGCTGTTTTTTTGTTAGACAGTCATATAAACAAGTTGGAATAATATTGTAAGACCATGGCAAGTTCAACATTTTACTGTCAAAAAAACATTGTATTTTGAAGATTCCATGTTGAAAACTAAAATGTCCTTGAAATAGATTTCTCACTTTCCTTAACAAAATTTTGTTCATTGAAAAAAAAATTAAAAATGTCAACAGTTTTGAAAATAATATATCTTCCATCAAAGCTGCCATGGTACTAGAAAAGATTATCTTAACTTCTTCATGGATTGAAAGTGGTCTTGTTAAACCCCACCATCACCATGGGGGGTTTATTGAACATAAAGTCATTTCATTAAATCCCCTTTATAATCGTGAACACTCCTTTTAGTCACATTCTTGTTTGGGTCACACTTTTTTTTTTAACCATTCATTTTAGTTAAAAACACCATTGGTTAGAATCACTATCACATTTGTCAGTAACCCCATTTTTAAACTATGTTTTCAACTATTTCTTAACTATCATTATTAATTGAAAACATCATTTTCAATTGCAAAATGTTTTTTGGAACTCAAAAATGACATTGTCAACTAATTTCCAAAATAGTCAACAATGTTGAATTGACCTTACAACACATTTGAAAACAATGTACATGTGTCAATTTGTGGGTTAATGTTGAGGTGACAACATTTTAGTTGAAAACGACATACATTTTAGTTGATGCAATATTTCAATTGTAAAGTGCTGACTAGACCTAATTGACTCCATGTTAGCAAGTCAATGGATGAACTTTATTCACCTACGTTTCATGTTATTTGGGGGTGTGGAATTGTCATGACTATTTTTCAACTATATTACAACCAATGTAGCATTGGCACATGTCATGTCATTGAAAAAAGGCATGGAATTTTTTAATTTTGATTATTATTCAATTATATTATAATCAATGGAGCATTGACACATGTCACATGGGCATTTGTGGTCCACCATCAAACTAAATCATTTGATGTGTGCCATATGTATGGTTTCTAAATCTTGAAATTATTAATTTATTGAAAATGTCAGCATATGACATTGTGATGCATGGACATTTATGTTACACACTTGCATGACACATGGCATCTTGTTGTTTGTAGGTCATCCAACATATGTGAAGTCCAACCAAAGTAAAGAAATCAATTATAGGGTAGTTGAAAGCAAGTTGAAAATAAGTCAATTTATGTAAATTAATTGAAATGTAGTTGAAATTACAAATTTACAAAAACTACAATCATAATTGGAAGACCACTAAATTTAGACTATGGGGATAATACACCTAGCTAAAATTAACTAAAGAAAATCAAACCATAATAAAAGCATGGTCTACCTATACATTATCAACTAAAAATGCAAAACCTATTATAATCTGAAAATTATGCAAGGAAACATTGTTCCCATGTAGGAAATGGTCCCGTCTACATCCCAAAGATGTTAAAGTTATTAATCAAACATTTATTGGAACAATAAAATGACTCTCTTATAAGGTGGTTATCCTATGTTTGTGCATTAATAATATGAACTCGTTGTTGGCATGCTTAATTGGATTGTTGCCTTGTTGGACCACATCTTTTGACTTGTTCATAGTTGCACTTAACATTTTTGAATCAAAGAAAATGAAAGTTGTTACAAATGAGAAAACTTAATAGGAATCTAAGTTATAATGCATCAAGAAAAATATTGTGCATTAGTTGCACACATTAAAATTCAATAAAAACATCATCATTTACTACTCAAGAATATGGAAGTTTGACAAAGAAAAAAACACTTTGAAATCTGAAAAAAATAAGAACTAAATAATGAATAAAAATGGCACACATCATGGGCTTATTTTATACATAGTTGAAACCTAATTGAAATCTAGTTCAACCCAATCAAAATATAGGAAAAATTATATAATTGAAACTTAGTTGAAAGTAACTCACTAAAACAAACATAATCAAAACCTTACTTGCATTGATCGTTAAAAAGGTTAATAACTTTAACTCTCATTACCCAAGTGTTTGTTTTGGAACTAGAAAAGAAGAAAAACCAATGAAAGTTGAAGAAAAAAACTTTCATACTTACGAAACATTTTTTTTGTTTTTTCTTTTATTTGGATGCCTCCTACTTTCAAAGTTCATAACTTTCTCATTTCTTTTTCATTTTAATGATTTAAAGTGTTATAGGAGCACCACCTTAAGTTCTATAAAAATCTTTGAATTATAATAACAACATAATAACATATAAGGAAGTTTTTGGGTGTTCAAGAGCTGGTTGTGGTTTGTTGTTTTGAGTTTTTGACCCCCCCTACTTTGGGGGGCCATAACTTTCTCATTTTTAATCCATTTTTTACTATTTTTAGTGCCTCAGATGCGCCAAGAGGAGGGGTTCAACATATGTTGGGACACCAAAAACAAAGGAGCCCTCCCCTTGGATCTGGACTACCCTAAACGCTTATGTGTACTAAAATTAACCTAGTTACATTAATGAAAGTTTTTTAAAAACCTAGTTGAAAAAAAAAACAACAAGAGTTCAAAACAATACCTGATTTTTAAAAAATTAACTAAAGGTGACATGGTGGAGAAATAAAAGAAGACATGTCTTGGTAAAGAAAAAATAAACAAAAGGAAAACAATTTTTAAGCACGTACAATTGTCAGAGCCATGTGTGGTGGTGGCTTCCAAACTCTATAAGCTTGTGTTTTCATGTTATTCATGTTCACTTGCTTTGACACCATATAACCTTAATGTGCTTAGTAATTTTTTTTTAAAATGCAATGAAAAGAAGAAGAAAAAAAGTTTGAACATGATAGAAAAGAAAATAATTTAATAATAAACCCAAAATGAAAAACTTAAAATTCCTCACATGCAAAAGACATGATGCACTCACTTGAAAAAAATCCATGAATTGATATTAAACTACATGATTTAAACTTCTAAACACAAGTTGGGCTTCAAGAAAAATAAGATAAAACAAAACAAACTATAAATTTTAATGAATATGTAAAATGCCATTAAATTATATACCAATTATTTTATACCACAAAGTTGAACCCTTGTTAAGCTAAAGTAGCTTGCTTAGCTTAGTTAACTATCCTAGCCTAGGTCGAATCAACTTCCTTACCTAACTTAAAGCCTATGTAGACCTAGGTAGGTAGTAATAGGTTAAGTATATATAGGTAGGTTGTGAGTCACTTAAGTAAGCATAAGTAGGTAAGTTGTGAGTCCTCACACTATGATTAAATAAAAATCAAATAGGTACCTACCTAAAAGCCTTGCCTAGTTACCTAGTTATTTAATACCTATCTACCTATGGGGTCCATTCATGGTTGGGGTACCAAAAAAAGAAAAAAAGAACTTAAGGATTTTTTAGAGCTAATTTTTACAAATAACATTTACATGAAACAAACTTAAGTGAAAAAGATTGAATAGTCTAATATAAGATAATTCATGTGTTAATGGTGATTTTTCACAATCATACATAATTGTGTATGAATATTTTTGTTTAATGCCATAAATGCAAAAAATCCCAAAGTGAGTTTCAATGGACAACCAAACATGTTTTTGGCATGTTTATTTCATTCACATGCGACTTGCAACTAAAGCTAAACATTTTAGACCCATTGAACATTTTTTTTTAATCAAATGGTTAAAAAAATGAATCCTTTGCCTTACAGCCCTTTCTTTCAAAATTTCAAGACTTTCGAATTTTTGAATGATTTGATTTTTCATCAAGTTCATGCAATCAACATGTACTTTCATAGAAAGGCCCATGTTTTTTTTGTACAAAAAACTTGAAATCAATTGTATGATTTTATGCCTTCCTTTTGATTACTTAAAAAAAACAATGTACTTTAGGCACTTGATTCTTTTAGTTTATAAGACTCAAAAGGACATTAACATAGTATCCAAATTATTTTTAAATATTTTTATTAATTTAAGAAGACATCATTTTATCTATTGGCATACAACAATCCACTACCATTATAATAATGTAAGATAAACAAAAATCCAAAGTTGTCCTTTGCAATCCTTTTTTAATTAGACATTCTTTTTTGGTACCCCAATTGTGAATGGACCCCCTATATCTAATTAGTTTAAATAACCTTCTTACCTATATTTGACGTAACATATGTACCTATTACTTACCTACAGACCTCCTATTGCATCTAGGTAGACAATAAGTAAGTAGGTAGTGATAATTTACCTTGCCTTGCCACCCCATTTAAATCTAGCCTCACTAGCTATCCAACCTAGCTACTTAGGTAGCCTACATGCTTACATGCCTCATTAGCTACCTAGGTAGGTTGTAGGTTAAGCAAGTACACTTATTGCAAATTACTTTTAGGTACCTATAGGTAGGTAGGTAATATTTTGTGAATTAGGTAGGTATCTATTACATATATTACCAAGGTAGTTATAGGTAGGTGATAAATTGTAGGTTAAATAGATTAGATTATAGCATGGGTGATTTAAAATAAGGTGTAGGTTAAGTTATGTAGGTCAATAGTCTGTAAGTACCTAAGTAGGTAAGTATGTAATATGTAGGTATAAGTTACAATAGTAAGTATGTAACATGTACGTAGGGTGTAAATAATGATAAGTAGGTAGGTGGGTAGGTAATATGTGAATAGGGTATAGGTAATGATAATCAAAGTTGAAGTACAGTTGAAAATGCATGTAATATTTTATCCATCAATATTCTTTTTTCATCCATTCAAAAACAAGGTCCACTTAAATAGTCAAGCAATTGACTTGATGTGGCATATTGTCATGGCAAAGTGGAATTCTCAACTACTCTTCAATTGGGTTATATTTTATTTTAAAAATTATTTTGACAGTCAACACCGTTAATGGTCAATGTTGTGCACTTACCAAACTAGTTGACATGGTTACATTTGAAATGCCATCCCATCCATGTGGAATTTTTTAAAATAAATATCATTGTGTAATCAAAGCAAAGTTGAAGACAACATGTAATTGAAAATTAGTTGATTAGAAAATGCCCTTGTTCTCCTAATGGTGATTATAAAAGGGGTTTATTGTATATAAGAAGTTTTCATCGTAAGTTTTGTGGAACAAGGCCAATTAAAAGTCTCTTTCCTTAACATGTAATCAAAGATATTCCTTTTTTTTCAAATTTGGATTTTTAAAAAATAGTTATTCAATTGTGAGTTTAAATATACTATTATTATTATGTTCTTAAATTCACAATTGAGCAAATTCATCATTGATTGTTACGAAGTGAATTACTAACCCAACGAAGTGATGACCTTATTGGATAATATTGAAACCTTCAACAATGACTATGTGAGACATCAAACTATTACATGACTATCATGGTTTAATATTGTCACTGCAATCTATTTTATATTTTCAATTGATGTACATATATTAAACGTGATTGCTATTAACTAAGGTTACATATAACATAGGTAATGAATTTGATATTTGATTGGACAAAAGCCACACAAATGGAAGATCATGTTAATTTAAATATTTGTTGTTAAGCTTAAACAAATTTTAGCTACGATGTGAGATGTCACTACACCATTTTGTGAAATTAATATTACTATGATGTCATGGAAAATGATTTGATGTAAAATTTAAACTCTATAAAAGCAAAAATATGAAATTCAACAAGTACACAAGGTGGCAATGTGAGTTTGCTAGAAACTCTTCAAAAAATTAGACGCATACAATTGTTTAACAGTTTTAAGTAAGTTAACTTTATTTGAACATTTTGAAATGGTAATACTAATATAATCATTGAAAATTAAGAAATTGTTTGGGGCATGGTTATTTTCAAATATGGGAATAGGGAATGAATATTATTATTAATGCCTTGTATGTAATATAAATTCTTGCACTAACCATCATGCCATGGGGTTTAAAAGAGGCCCTCCAATTGCGCAAACTCACAATCATGCATAAATAATCATAACAATTTAAACAAAATTTCACCTTTGCATCATGTTTCAAAAGTGACTTTTTGAGTACGTGGAGAATTTTTGCTAGATCTTGGAATAATAATAATAATAATAATAATCTAAGAATTTTAAAATCTACATAAAATTGCCACTTTTGGTGAATAAAAAGTTGAAAAAATGGTTTGGCATAGTGTATTCCTAAACACCATGGATATAATATTTTCTCCACAAGTTTCAAAACAAATAGTATTTTTAGGATTTTCTTGCGATCATCCTAAATTGCAATCATTTCACAAGAATTTTTATCCCCATTATTAGTAGGTATGAATTGTTTTTTAAACTAAGTGTGATTGAACTTGGACCAACAAACAACTAGTTTTAATCTAGTGGGAAATTTTTCCAAACAGGGTCTATGAAGTAATCCAAAGTGTGATTGATGTTTGAATTGAAAGAAAAAAATTAGAATTTTTGTAAAGTCCAAAAAGATAGGTTTAGGCAAAAGAAATGACGAGCACTTGAAGAAAACACAATTGGTGCATTTCTTGAAGTGTGAAATGAACATTAGTTGAGAAGGTGAATAGTAATGTTTTCACATTATTTATTCTTTGTCTTTGTGCAATCAATTGAAACCCAATACCATGCAATTCATCTTGTTGTTGAATCTTAAGCTTCCTTGAAGGTCAAATGGAGTGTTTTGTTTGATCACAAAGTTATGTATCCATCCACAAGACAACATTATTTATGTTTTTGCAATACCTTTTACATTTAAAACTTTACACAAATTTGTGCATGAAACCTCCTTGAGAGTTTGTAGAGGTTTTGGGTCCAAGAATAGCAAAGTCTTTAAACATATTTTTGGGATTCTAGGAGCCTTGTAGTTAACAATATTGTTGAAGCAGAATTCAAGCATTTAGATGGTCTCTTCATGCAAAAGGTAGAATTATAAGAGATTTTCTTTCCTTAAGATTATCTTTGATGTATTCTAGTGCGCATGTTGGTAAGCTAGAATGGATCTTGTGCTAGTTTCTATATCATTTTTCATTGATAGCTTGTCGATCATAACTTAATCTTATAATGGAATATTATCATGTAAATATTGTACATCCTAGCAAAATTCATACTAATGTCTTATCACAAATTTATTTTGGATGGAAACAAGAACAAAAACTATTGGAGTTATTATTAAAGTGGATTAGGCAACTTTAAGTTGGCAAATGCTAGATTCTTCCCATACTTTTAACTAAAGTTTTGTAATCATCACTATTTCATCCTACACAAATAGTGGAAGCTTGCTTTTCATGTTTGATTTGAATTTCTAGGTATATGGGTGTATTCATAATAAAAGGACCATTACTTCACACCCATCCACTTCATTGCTTATTTTCATAATATTATTGGAATATTTCAGGAAAAATCATACTAAAGGTATTTGTAAGTGTTTTAATAAATTCTTGGGTCCAAACATGCAATGAGGACCCATGGAAGGTGTCACAATATTGAACTTTTAATTTTTTAAAATTGTAAGTTAAGTTAATGTAAAAACAATTGTGTATTTTTACAATAATGTTTCAAATACATTATGGGAACATTGGTATAAGTTGAAACAAATCTAATGAATATAAAATACCTAAAAACACTTTTTAAGGCATGTAATTAGTGATTTCATTGTTTTATTTTTATTTACTTTTGGGTATTTTATATTTAGTTTATGTATGTTTATTTTATGTACACATGTATAGTATACAACTTTGTGATGTGCTTTAAGTCATGAGAATTAAATGTTAACTTGTAGAAAATGATTTTTCAAAAAAAATCTTGAATAGCCAATCCAATTTTTTCATGTCATCTTAATTGGACAACCCATTGCTTTTTAAACAAAGCACCAAGGAGGTGGATGTAAATTTTAAATACATGTTTGCACCCTTTTATATCATTATGTTAAGGTTTATATTAAAAGTTTGCCAAAAAATGTCATTTTCAAATATTTTCAAATCATGTTACAAGTTCTAAATTTATAGGTTAAAAACATTGGTTATAGTGTTTTGAAAGTGTTCTTGAATATTTTTTATTCATTAAATTGATTTCAAATTTTTTCACATGTTCCCATGATATATTATGAATGTTGTTATATAAGTAAATTTAAAACTTTCAACACCAACATAACTTATCACTCTAAAATATGACATATTAAACATTTGTTACATCTGAAATTAGTAATCTTAGTATGAAATACGAATGGATAATTTTTTGGCTTTTCAAAAAATGTTTTGATGAAGCAAAATGCAATTGAAGAATAAGTGTGCCCTAGGTCTTAGAGCAAGTGACTTGAGTCGTGACACAATTGTGCATGTTCATTCATGGGACTATGCAAATTTACAAAATTCAATGTTTTCTTAAGTTTTTTCATTTGCAATTTTGTAATTAAAACACTACATTCCTTTTTTCTTCATGCATTTTTCATTACTTTTTGGATCCTCATTGTTGTTGTTTTGCTCTTAACTCCCAACACTTTCCAATTCTTTGGTGGAAATGTGTGCTTATTTCTTTGCTTCCATTGGCATCCAAACCTATATTTCCACATTCCCATAAAGTTGAAGTAGATTCAAGCCATAGATGTTGATTTGTTGTCTTGTCTAAGTAGTTTGTTTGCAAGCATGACCAAATTTTGGTCATCCACATCCTTTAATTCAAAGGTGAAGAAGTGGTTCATCAAGTTATTTTTCAACCTTGCCCAATTTGAATCTAGGTAGCATGTAACATTTTTTTCTGAGGCAAATATTTTGCACCATTTGTTAGTGACTATTATCTTCACTTGTTATTCAGGTCTAAAATACTTTAAATCCAAGTGGAAGGTGATGGACTACACATCTTTTGTTGTGGGTGTCTTCATGGGCTTCAATCTATTGTCTAAGGATTTCTTGGGAAGGTAATTGAGCATTTGTGTATCTTATGATTGATGTATGGGTGATTGTATGCAGAGTTAACAACTATTTTTTGCACAATGGTGTTCATGCCACATTTTTAGAGATTATTGTGGTATGTTATGGAGTGTTATAATTTCCCTATTTCATTGCTCGAAAATGTTGCCCCCCATATGGATGTACAACATTGACTTGTCACAAGCAAACTAAGTGGGGTTCAATTGAATCAAGTGTTAAACACAACAGATTGCCTTAGTGTTGAACACTTTGACAACATTAAAAAAACCTCTAATTTACAAGTGAATTGAATAACCATGTATATACTTTCATTGATGGGTTGAACCAAGGAGCTTTGTCTCTTGCTGATTTGATCTGAAATTCTCCATGTGTGGCTATGCCCAGCCTTGTATGGCTAATGTGAATCCAAATGTGAACCTATGTCAAAACTCATTTTGGTCTACTCCAATTCATCTTCTCTTAGACTAGCTATATGTTTTTTTTCAAGCATTGTTGTGTTCATATTTTGGTTTGAATGCTCCTCGTAATAGTAGTTGTTACTTTAAGTGTTCTATTTCCTTTCTTCTTTTCATGGCCTTGATTGGATTCCCTTGCAGTGCTCGTAATGTTGCCTTATGATCTATTTGTGGTATCCACTAACTAGTTCTATTGCATATGTAGTTGTATGAATGATGGACAAACCATCACAGCCCCCTCACATATTTATTGGCAAAATTCCTATCTTCTCAAAGGAATATGAACATGAGGATATCACGTAGTCATACTTCAAAAATTTTGTGATTGAAGCTTGGTACATATGAAATTCTCCTTATAGGCATGTCCCATTTGACTATAACACCAACTTGACTAAACATGCCATTTTCTTGAGCCATTTGACTAATGTCTCATTTGATAGGATAGTAAAAAAAACAGCCTAATCAATATGACCAATCAAAAGGTACAAGTCTCTATATTTTTTCATACCCCTAGTCAAATAGTACCAATACACCAATAAAAATGGACAATCTAGTCAATTTTTTTTGGCTTGAAAAGCTATGAATTCTTATAGTGCTAGGGTTACTTAAAAGCTATTTAAAATATTGAAGGCCTACTAAGGACTACCTAGGGGTTACCTAGGCCTATCTAGGGGTTACTTAGGGCTACATAGGGTTACCTAAGGGTTACCTAAGGCATGGAGGCCTACCTAAGGGTTACATAAGGGCTATCTAAAGCCTACATAAATATTATCTAAGGCCTAACTAGAGCTAATAGGGCTACTTAAGGACTACCTAGGCCTAAATAAAGGCTACTTCAAAGTACTTAAATTACCTAGGGGATAATTATAGGCTAACTAGTGGTCACTTAAGGGCTACCCCTAAAGGTTACCTAGATTTGTCCATGGCCTATCTAGGGGCTATCTAGGTCTACTTAAGCTTACATAGGGGCTACGTAGGTCAGTCTAAGGGCTGTTTAAGCCTACATAGTGGACCTGAAATGTGTACAGGCAACACCAAGTGTGTCTAGGCACCACTACACACATCTTGTATGGTGAAAGGGCATTTGGGAAAAACAAAGAGTCAGCAAATACTTTTGTACTGCTTCCAATAACGACTATGTGCAAATATAATGTTGCGGGTGTGCTTGTTGGTGTATGGCCATGGCATAACATCTATTGCACCTACATGCCTTCATGCATAACATGTTCTTTTGCTTATGCATGTTTGTAATTGAATTTTCATTGTGCTCCAACATAGATCATGGAACATATATGAGAAGGTTACACATTGATTTATTGAGCAATAAAGCACTTTCAGTGACTCCCTCTTGCCCCAGCATGCTGATCTAAACTGGTCAATTCAAACTGTCACACAAACTGAGCAAACAAGAGAGCATAACTCTGTCAAATTTGGTTAGGTCCAACTGGGGATTAAGGATCAAAATCAGTATTAGTGAACACTAATCATGTTTTCATAATCAGGGTGCACTTGGGGTAGTCGAGATAATTGAGCAGGAACTAGTGTACTGCAGACAAGCAAAATGGTTTATTCTGTGTTCTTGGTTGGTGCTATCATAGACTAGATGTTGAAACAAACCTTAACAGTTGCATGATGATTGACATGGGGAGGGCTGTGGTGGTGTTCTTGGGAAGCTTAACGCCCAACACCATGCAACCCAAGTCACCATATCCACAACCTGACAAAGGGAGGCTTACAGGCCAACACCATGCCACCCAAGTCCACATATACCCAGCCCAACAATGTCAAGAAATGGACTTTGTGAACAGGCTTTTCTCCGATTGGTTGTTGGCCATGTCACACAAGCCAAGAAGGAAAATGCTGACAATTATGGGATTACCAGGGGAAAAAGCCCCACAATGGTTGTGTATAGCTCATGGCGATCTGAGCCAACTGGGTTGTGGTTTGAGGAAACAAAAGGGACACTGACAGCATTCAATTGACAAGGAGACAGATTGAGAGCAAAAACTGCAAGATCTGTGCCCCAATAGGCAGTGAATGTCCAGACCTGATCTGTTCAAACTCCCTTTTCCCACAGCACAACATCACAAAGGCTTGTGTCCTCACCATTAGAAGCATCTTGATAAAGGGCTGTGACCACAGGTGATACCTCTGATGGTACTAACATACTGTTTTAACTCACCAAGAGCATTGGGGAAGCTACTGTGTCAGGTCTAGATCTTAGAACAATTACTCATCTACTATCTGTTGGCATTGCCTGCCCTTGGAGAAATGCGCTGTCACTATGTGGTTGGTAATCCTTTGACGTGCACTTTATGTTCTGGTGGATGTCTTGACTCATAGTCAAGATGCACATAAGCTCGCTCAACCTCTGGCAATGCCTCCAGTTCTGTTTGTAAATCTTCCCCAATATCATGTGCCTCCTTCAATGGCATCACTTCTGGTAGCTCAATGTCCACCTGGTTTTAATGCCACACTTAAATCAATGTGTGAATCACTGATGACAAACATAACATGACATACAGAACTCCCTTATTGGGACAATTTTTCTTTGATTCAGAAGTAAACAAGGGAGAGAAATAGATGCATTCACAGTAATAGACCAGTACAGAAAAGTGCAGAGAGTATTCACACCTCCACAAAATAAAGGCTTCCAAATGTGTATGCCCGCACTGTGTCAATGCGCTTGATGCGGGAGTCATGATTGATAGTAATCACTGTCACCTTTTGTATGAACTCAGGTGGAGCTGCATGCCCAACCAATGATGCTGCATTCATCACAGAAGACAGATTTGTGTTTGATACCACCAGATAATTGACATCTCAATCCTGCAGAAGAACTTCGCTCTTCACTCTTCATTCATCACCAGATCCATGTGGTAGAAATGAAAAACTTGTCAAAGGACTAACAACTACTCTTACAGCACAAGTAGGGACATCCACCTAGTTGGAAATTACATTGCATGATGATTCAAGAGACACGTTTGCCCACTCATAATGTTGCCTCAGCTATGGACAAAACACTTCATTCGGTTGCAGAGGATGACCCCTTCAGCATGGCAGTGAGATAAGCATAAATTACCAGCATTTTCGAGCACAGTTTTGGACCATTCAACAATAGTGTAAATAGCAAGAATCATGGCACCAGCTGGGTCAATCCACCAATAGAATTGGTCAGCCAAAAGCGCTGCTCCTAGACCTGCTATGTTGGTGAGCATATCAAAATTGTGGTCCTGCATGACCACAACTCTGTAAGGAACATACTGTAACCAAAATACCAAAAATTCTAGAATCAAATATTTTTGTGCAAGCAATCCTTGTGAGGAAGGACCTTCATCTTCAGATGTCAAAACTGTGCATTTGCTTCATACTTAAGAAGCCTATAGTTGTGTAGACCCCCAGATCAATGAGTCTTGAGGAGGTCTAATTGCAAGTATCCCACTTAGCAAGAGTTAATAACATTCACAGTAAGTCTTCTGATGTATCCAATGGGTTGCCAACTTTCATTTACCAAAGAGTAGGCATGGACAATTTGACTCTTGAAACTGCGGCAGTAGAAGTATAGAGCACCCTTAGCAATGATGGCCACGCTCATAACAGCTATGAGCCATGTCAGCTCTCCTCTGTTCATCTTGGGACTTGTTTTGCCTTCCACCAGTTGCTCACCTGCTGTTACCAGCACCTGCATCCCTGCCAAAAAAACACAGTAAACAAAAAAGCAACCATCTCAATGGAACTTCTGCTAGTAGATATAGAGTACCGAGTTGTTATTGCAATATGTGCATGGCATGGTTACATAACCCAATGTCAACATTCTTTTGTAACTATGTTTATGGTATATGTGAAATGTTCACCAAAGTTTCATGGTGCTGTTCAAGAATAACTCACCTTATGAACACAACAATTTTACACATGCATGACACATTTAAGCAGTAATGTATTAGCTCAGAACAAAGATTTGCAGAGTTAGTAATGACATGAGCTGATAACACATGTGAAAACAAAAAGAAAGATATGAGTGCTCAATAAAGTAGCAAAAAGGAGTGCCTCATGGACACAGAAGAAGAGACGAAAGGGTTAAGAGGCATCAAGCATACCAAGTGTGGCCATGATAGCAGCAAAAATAACAATGCCGACTGGTTGAACACGAAGCTTGCCAATTGGGTATTTGTAAACATTCTCACGCTTCATGGACCACCTTGTAAACAAAAGGATGACCCCTGCTATCAGGTCCAGCAACGACTCCAATGTTGACGCCACTATGGCTAATGACCTACTCTTTATGGAAGCAATAATCTGCACATGTGACTACCATCTTATTATCCCCTGTGTTCAACTCAGCAGAAAACCTCAACATTTGTAATTAGGGGGTTGAGGATAAGAGAAGACAGATGTTAAAAAAATATTCAATCACATTGTGGTAGGGAGAAGCTCATGATAGTCCAAGAAACATAACATTGTGTCTGTCAACAAGAATAAACATGTTCCTTTTGCTATAAATCTATTATTTATGCTTTAGGGCACAAGTATTGATCATGGAGCTGAGACAAGGTTCTTCCTGTAAGAACCATCAACTCCTCCACAAAAAAATTCAGCATGAAGAAGACTCTAGCCATCTCCAATACTCCAACAGATTATTAGGGTCCAACATAGTGAGTTTCTTGGGGACACATACAAATTGATCACATTGTTCCTATGTTTCCAAGGATTATTGTTCCATGATTACCATGGTGGAAAGAAGCATCGAACTATGTGAATTGGTTGGACAGAGACATTCTCAAGGTTCTTTCCACCATGATAATCATGTCCATCAAACAACTTTTTCAAGGAATGAGCTTCTCAAGAGCTTAAAAGGGATGCAATCACCTTGATAATAAGGAGAATGACATTTGTCGCATTTGAGAGGTTGATTGCAAGTCCTTCATGCCGCTCTTCACCACCAGTGCCAGTTGCTCCCACTGGATTCGAGTCGACATTTTTGAAATATTCAATTACATCTCTTTGCCTTCTGTTGTACTCTCGCCGGACTGCATACAACCACGCCGCATTTTCAATCCTAAAACACATTCTTCTCCATCATCTCTCCCTCTTCTTTCAGTTTCTTCGCCGATTCCTCAACTTCATTCATTCAGCAAACAGTGCTTGCTGCTACTCTACAAAGGTAGGGTTTATAGCCAAGAAAAGAAACCCTCTCACCTTCAGTATGAGCAATGGAGTCCTGGAAATCTTTGCTACTCAAGAGCTTGTGATGGTACTTGAACTGCCATCTGCCCTTAGTCTGCGGTAAATCTGACAGAAACAGACCTCCATCACTGGAGCTCCCATGTTGTCGTTCCTCAGTGCTAATAATCTCTCCGGCATGGCCACTGTCACTGTGCTGCAGCAATCGAGAGTGCACTTCTTCCGCCATAGCTTTGAAGAGAACGAGAAAAAACGCAGCAGCTGTTTCTAACACATACCCCGAACCCTTGTACCCTTGTGAATGAAATTTCTCACTTTTAATTACACAACTAAGGTTCTAAAACTATGATTACCCACTTTTTGTTGAAGAAAAGAACTAACCTAACACCTTATTCCCTAATATTATATATATTTTTTAAAAACAACCCTCACATGACCATGTGCATTCATCACTTCTTATTCCAACATGAGATTATTAAAAACTCGTAATAATTTTACTACATTCGAATATTCCTAATGCAACTTTTAAAAATTGAGATTATCGGACATGACTATGTCGGTATGGCTCACAATGGACAAACCATCACAGTCACCTCACATATTATTGACAAAATTCCTATCTTTTCAAAGGAATATGAACATGAAGATATCACATAGTCATACTTTAAAGTTTTTTGTGATTGAAGCTTGGTACATTTGAAATTTTCCTTATAGGCATGTCCCATTTGACTACAACAATGCCAACTTGACTAAACATGCCATTTTCTTGACCCATTTGACTAATGTTTCATTTGATAGGATAATAAAAAAAACAGCCTAATCAATATGACCAATCAAAATGTACAAGTCTCTATATTTTTTTCATACCCCTAGTAAATAGTACCAATACACCAATCAACATGGACAATGTAGTCAAATTTTTTGGCTTGAAAAGCTGTGAATTCTTGTAATGCTAGGGCTACTTAGAAGCTATTTAAAATATTAAAGGCCTACTAAGGACTACCTAGGGGTTACCTAGGCCTATCTAGGGGTTACTTAGAGGGTTTACTTAGGGCTACCTAGGGTTACATAAGGGCTACCTAAGGGCTACATAAGGGCTATCTAAAGCCTACATAAATATTATCTAAGGCCTAACTAGAGCTAATAGGGCTACTTAGGGACTACCGAAGCCTAAATAAAGGCTACTTAAAAATACTTGAATTACCTAGGGGATAATTATAGGTTAACTAGTGGTCACTTAAGGGCTACCCCTAAAGGTTACCTAGATTTGTCCATGGCCAATCTAGGGGCTATCTAGGTCTACTTAAGCTTACATAGGGGTTACATAGGTCAATCTAAGGGCTATTTAAGCCTACATAGAGGTTAATTAAGGTCTACCTAGGCTTGTTAATGTTTACATAGGCCTACCTAGGGGCTACCCCATGGATTCTTAAATAATTTTAAAAACTTATTGTTGGTCAAACATGGTCAACAAATATTTACATGTCTTTGAATACGACTACTAGTCATTTGTAGTTCCAAGTAATATGTTTTGACATAGTGGACCTGAAGTGTGTACAGACAACACCAAGTGTGTCTAGGCACCACTAGACACATCTTGTATAGGTGAAAGGGCATTTGGGAAAAACGAAGACACAGCAAATACTTTTGTACTGCCTCCAATAACAACTATGTGCACATATAATGTTGGGGTGTGCTTGTTGGTGTATGGCCATGGCATAACATCTATTGCACCTACATGCCTTCATGCATAACATGTTCTTTTGCTTATGCATGTTTGTAATTGAATTTTCATTGTGCTCCAACATAGATCA
>Ga0209208_10005972_pt1 | contig 16859 bp, 13 predicted proteins | sample S1TSphfallax_3_FD_187694 | JGI IMG/M metagenome (GOLD analysis project Ga0209208, IMG submission 187694) | Host-associated microbial communities from peat moss isolated from Minnesota, USA - S1T2_Fd - Sphagnum fallax MG (SPAdes) (version 2) | ecosystem: Host-associated > Plants > Peat moss >...
AAAAAAAAAAAAAACCAAAGTAACTAGGAAAAAATTTCAAGGCAATAAAATACAACAAAATAAAATAAGGAAATATGACCACCTATTAGTCTTTTAAAAAAAAAATCACCAATAAATTTTCCCTTAGAATAATAGTTTGCAAAGTTTATAACACTGATAAAATCATAAGCAATTTTTCATAATAATAATAATAACCATTCTAATAAATAGTAATAATAATATTCATATTCATATTGATAAGTGTAATCAATAATGTAATGTGCCTTGTGATCTTATGCTACTAGACGAGCACCTTGCGATGCTGAAACTAACAAAGTCACTCATATGAAAACATGTGCACCCAAACATGCGTGAAAACATTGCATACAAGCATTGTGAACATGGGCATGATTTTGTTAGTTTCAATAGTGTTGGGCGCTGATCTAGGCTAGAAGCACATGACAAAATACAAAAAAAATAAAGTTGTGTTTTGTATTCTTGTGAAATTTTTTGGGGTTATACATGAGTTTTTTTTTAAATAGCAAAAATGAGATTTTAAATTCATACTCCAAATAAAAATCCTTCAGACATGAAATTTTTAAAATCTTGTTCACATTATATTGGGTTCCAACAACACATAATTGTTTTTTTAAGAAAATTATTCTACAATAAATACCTAATATTTGCTTGTGTATGTATGATGTTTGTGTTGCAAAAATTTGCTATTTTTTTTTGTTTTGGGTCCAGTTTTGTGCTTTTGTTTGAAGCAATTTGGTCTAAAAGGTGGGGGTGGGGAGGAGAAAAAGAAAAAAAACTCCATTAAGCTGACTTACAATAATATTGAAATAATAATAATAATAATAATAATAGTAACATGGTACATCCATCTACCATCAACCAAATTCATAATAATAATAAGAATAATAATACTCATAAATCATTCTATATAATCAATAAGGAGTGTAATAATATGTATGTGCTTCCTTGCTTTTTGTATGTGTATGGGGTGTGTTGTGTTTTTTTGGTTTTTTTTGGCAAAATTTGCAAGTCATTTATATTATTGTTGTTGCATTTTGGGTATATGAATTATTTCTTAAAAATGGGTTCACAGTTTGATTGTTCTTGTTGTAGTTGAAGTAATAATAATAATTAAAAAAATAATTAAAATAATAATAAAAATAAAAAACATAAAAAAAATTCTTCTCTTTTTCAAGCTTGGCTGCTGTTGTTGTAGGAAACAAGAGGAGAACAAGAAAGAAGGCAACAAGCTTGTTGTTCTGGAGCTTCCTTTGGATCTGTTGTTGTTTGTTTGTTTGTTTGTTGTTGCTTCTTGTTGTTGCTCTTTGAGCTTGTGTTTTGCATTAGTTGATGGTTCTGTTTTGTAATGCTGTAGAAGAAGAAGAAGAAACAAACAATCTTTTGAAGCGTTTTCTCTTCACCATTGAAATATATGCCTGTTTTTGTTTGCTCCAGCTGGTGCAGGCTTCTCCAGAAGTAAAGGAGAGGACAGGACAGGAGAGGTGAAGTGGAGGTTTTGTTATTTTCTGTTCTGTTGTTCTCCTGAGGACGAAGAAGAAGAAGGATATCGTTTTTGTTTTTTTTGTTTTGGTGTTTATTTCCTTCTCCTTCTTCGAGTTTTTTCTTTGTTGGAACTGAACCTCTTCATCAATGGCCTCCTGACGAGCTCACAATTTTTCTAGATCATCGAGAGCCAGATTCTGCTGTTTCTTTTTTGTTTTGTTTTGATTTTCGGTTCCCGGTTTGTTTATTTCAATTTGCCTTCGGGATTGCTCGAGATTTCCAATTGTGTTTATTAGACTTGGAATTGAAGAATGAGCTGTGGTCAAGCGTTGGAGGTTTGTTTGTTTTCTTTTTCTTTTGTGGAGCTCATGAATGCTTGAGCCGTTGATGAGCTGATTACAGAAAGCTTTCTTTTGTTTTGTGTTTTGGTTTGATTTGCTTTAGGCAGCAATGGAAACACTTGCAATCTGCATTGGAAGTGCAGCAGCAGGTATTATTACCATCTTCATCATCATGTGAAGAAGATGCACTGGGGACTTGTTATGGAGGCGGCGCAGAAAGATCCCCAGCAGCAGCAGCAGCAGCTCCTCCTCCTCCTTCGTCTCCCACCAACGCTCTAATGTTTTTCAAAGTTTGTCGTGGTTCTTCAACAGTAGACGAGAATGCACACACGGCCGTCGAGAAGAAGAGCTTACCGTCGTTTCCTAACCCTTTCCAAAACTATGGAAAGACAACACGGCCCTCGAGGCATGTGGAGACCAGTTCCATATCCAACGGAGCAGCAGCAGGAGGAGCAGCAACAGTATCCCCTGCTGCTGCTGGAGCCATTTCTGGATTGGACACAACAACAACAACCTCGAGAAAGTTGGACAATTGTAGTGGAAGAACCAGCTCCAGAAAAGGCTTTGTCAAGCGCACGGCTCTAGGAACAGGGACGGCAAACAGCTTCAGCAAGCCAGAGAGTATTCCATCCTTACAGCAAGCTTTTACCAGCTTCAAGCAGGCATATCCCAGGTTTGAAGAAACGGCAGCTGTTGATCAGCTGCGAGAATCTCAGTATGGACATCTGGAAGAAGATGGACATGTTTGTCTCGACTATTATGGATTTGGTCTGTTCTCGCAATGGCAACAGGTCTGTCTGTCTGTCTGTCTCTGTCTCTCCATAAATTTCTCTTCAAGTTCTCGGATTCTGACGCAAGTCTGGATAATGTCGTGTTGGTCAGATGCATGCCTGGATGCTGTTGTTTTACTCAGATGCATGTCTGGACGATGTTGTTTTTCTCTTTGAATGCTGCTGCCACTAGCTGGGGTTTTGTGTGGATATGTGGATCAGTCTTATGTTTTTCTATGTGTGGATTTGCAATGAGGTCATGTATCTCTGAAAGAAAATCAATCTGATGGCTTTTTTCTGTCTGTGGATTTTGTAATTAGGTCATGGAGCATCCATCTTCATCATTTGGGTTGGCTTACATTTCTGCAAATCTTTCAACACATGCAATGTATGGAATGGCTGAAGAGGGAAGTCTGGAATCTTACATCCGGAAGCGAATCATGCGGTTCATGAATGTCAATGAAGCAGAGTACAGCATGGTGTTCACATCCAGCGGAGGTTCAGCGTACAAGCTTCTGGCGGAGTCGTATCCATTTCATGTCAACAACAGACTGCTCACCAGTTATGATTATGAGAGTGAAGCTTTGGATTGGATGGTGACATGTGCGAGGGACAAAGGTGCCAAGATCCTGAATGCAACATTCAAGTGGCCATCAATGCGGATTGTGGCATCAGATCTCAAGTATAAGCTTCGAGACAAGAAGAAAAAGAAGGAGCAACAAGCAAAGGGTTTGTTTGTCTTCCCTGTTCAATCTCGATTGACAGGTGCTAAGTACTCGCACCAATGGATGTCTCAAGCACAAGCAAATAAGTGGCATGTTTTGCTGGATGCATCTGCTCTTGGCCCTAAAGATATGGACTCTCTGGGGCTGTCTCTTTTCCGGCCTGAGTTCATCATCACATCCTTTTACAAGGTATGTTGTACATTGCTACACTAGCTGAACTATGACCCCAATGGGTTCAAAACTGCACAGAAACAAGCAGCAATTGTAGGATGTGAATTGAGTGCAAAGAATTTGGGTTTACCACTTTGTTGCTCAAATCTGTTCAAAATCGCTTTTGTTTGTGGATTGTGAGGGTTTTCAAATGCAAAAGCTGGCTTTCAGGTGTTTGGTGCAGATCCTACGGGATTTGGGTGTCTCTTTATAAAAAACTCAGCCATTCCAAGCCTTCAGACTTCATCCAGGGCAAGAGGAGTGGGGATGGTGCGAATCATTTCATCTGGAGCTTCAAGCTCCTTTTCGGCTGCCAGTGAGCAAAACATTGAGTGTACAAATGGTGATGAGGAGGAGGAGGACATAAGTGTTCCCGAGATTATGGAATCTGATAGAATAGAAGAGTTTGCAGAGGATTGGTCAAGTCCTGGGAATCATGTTTGTGAGGCATCATTTTTGGACAGAATGTCTGCTGGTGGATCTGTGAATTCAGGACTGGACTCTGAAGTAGGATCCACAGCTGGTTCTGAAATTGCCAGGTCTGAAATTGAAGAAGGGGAGGTCAGAGACCAAGGCCACAGTGATAATCTAAGGGCCGGGGATATGGGGAAGCTTCACAAAGGAACCAGCATCTCTGAGACTTCTTTGTCTGATGGAAAGGATGTTCAATTGGGTATATAATCCTGACTCCCAGGCAAACAGTTAGAGCCTTGTCTATGAAACCAAAGTGAGAATGGTCTGTTGTCATGTTATTTGTTTTGAATGCTGTTTTCTCTATTGAATTTCTCACTATCATACATACTACTGTTGATGGTCCCTGAACAGGTGTGAGACTGGCACTTTTGTTCATACCGGTGTGTGTTTTTCGTTTTTTGTTTGATTTCCGTCTTCCCTAGTTTGGTTCTTTTTGTGGCTTCCTGAGGAAGTGTTAACCTTGCTGTTTTCTTCTTCATCGTGAGAATGGAGATTTCTCTATTCTTATGAAAGATATTTTCTCTATTGAATTTTGTCCAACTCTGCTCCATTGCTTCCACCATGGATTAAAAAGTAATGCAAGTTCACAAGAAATGTTTGTAAGATTTGGACAGATTTTGCTTGTGGTGCAGCATTTGTTCCCATTGAACAACTGATGATGACATTACTTGTCATGGTCTGGGATTTCACAGGGGCAGGAACAAATGTGGAGGTGACTGACAACAGGCAGCTAATAGATGAGGAAGAGGCGGATGCATTGATTTTCCCTCTCAATAGACGAGTTCTACACACCCCAATAGAATCACTTACTGATTCATTTAAGGAGCGCCATCCAGTAGTGCAGAGAACTTCATCTCTGATGGTCAATGGCAGGGATACTGGGGAAGATGAGGGTCTAGATGAGCAGGATATGCAGTTTAAGTTGTATGAGGCGGATTTTACATCACATCAAGGCTTCCATGAAAATGCACCTCCAAGTCTCATCAGACAAGAAGATGCAAATGGTGGGGATGGTACTACGTCCATTTACAGACAAAGGGAAATGGAGGAGGGTGCACTAGATGAACCCATATGTACGAGACCCACAAACCACCTTTGAGATTAAGGCTTTCTTCTTTCTACTTTGAGGTTATGAATTTAGTTGGCCTTTAACAATTTGTAGTGTTTGTTATGCAGCAAGAAATGGTGATGCTGAAAGCCAGAGTCCTTTTTTGGTCAACCACTTGGAGGCTCCTGAAGTGCTCAGGAAGATGATGAATGTCAACCATGAGATCTCCGACCATTCTGAGATAATAATTCTGGAGGATGAGATTGGAGAAGGAGGTGAAGAAGATACTAGACCAGAATCATCAGATTTAGGTTCTAGTGTGATCCGCAAGGGGGACGAGGAACATTTTCTAATGGAGGGTAGGGGGGCAGGTAGTTTCTCTAGGCATAGACAAATTCTCTCATCAGTGCGGGAGAATTTTGAAGGACAAGCAGATCTGGATGTGAGTGAGCCAGAGGCTTATGATTATGATGGTACAAATGGAAGACGGATGCAATATTGGAGTCCTGGGGAGGTAGGCTATTTTATGCCCAAAACCTGCCCTGTCATTTGAGTTTATAACTCAAGCAATGCCATGCTAGAAAATGTATGAGCAGAGATTGGTTTGGAAATTGTGATAGCAGGTTCCTAATCTGAATTCCTGGATCCTCTGAATCTGCACACAATCTCCACTACTGTCTTCTTGCTCCTCATAAAATCCAAATCCTAAAATCAAAACTAAGGAACAGGTCAAGAACAGCTCGCTGTTCTGGTAGATCCTTGCTTGTTTGCAGGATATGTAGTTAGATCAGAGAGTTCTTGTGTCCAGTATGAAGTCTATAGCTTAGTAGTTAGAGCTCATGAACAACTTGAAAGTTGTGGGTTCTGCTCCCAATAGTTGTGGTATGGTAGATGAGACCCAATATTCTCAGACAAAGTGAGAGGGCATGACTTGGTATTACCTGGTCCTATTCATGGCTGGGAAACACGCTCAACAGAAAGGATCTTTCTTTTGTAATTAGTAGGTAACAGGACAATGTGCATTTGATGTCATGGATTGGTGCTTGTGTAAATAATGGTACAGGGGAGCAACGAGTGGGCCAAGCATTATGCAATGTCAACAGATGGGTCTCCAATGTATTACGATGATGAAGAAGGAGGCTCAGAGGAGGACAGTGAGCCTGAAATGATGGATGATAAAGATGGTGTGGTTTGTAGTGGACTCGACCATGCTGATTCCCAGGGTCTCAACAAAACTAATCGTAGACTCAGGTGAACATGTGTACAAATGTCCAACTTGTTGTCGTGGAAAATTGGTGTATGCATAAACACTAATTTAATTTGTTGATGGAGAGATTCTAGCTTCATACAAATGCACCAACAGTTGTTTGGGCTGATTTCATAGCCAAGTTTTTGGATCTTCTGTTACTGAACATGGATTTTTTTTGATGGCAGGTATTTAACCAATTGGTTGATAAATGCTCTTCTAAAGCTGCAGCATCCAGTCCAAACAGGAGGAGGAGGAGGAGGAGGAGGAGGAGGTGTCCCCTTGGTCTATATTTATGGTCCAGAAGTTCAATTTGACCGGGGTGCATCATTGGCATTCAATATTTTTGATTGGAATGGGGTGCTAGTGCAACCAACTTTAGTGCAACGGTTAGCCGATCGGAACAATATTTCACTGGGCTTAGGGAGACTTTGCAATGTCATCTACCCTGAAGGTGTGCAAGACTTACGGGTATGTACTTGTGATTTTGCTTGAAATTCTTTGTATGCTTGAGTAATCCAGTGTTTACAGGTCTGTGCCTGTGAAGGAATTAGTCAGTCAACCGGTATGTCATTAACTTGAAGCAACAGTTTTGTTCTACATGCATAATTTTATGCCAATGCAAAAGCGAAGGGGTTCATGACACTGTCCTCACAAAACTTTGTCTTTCTCTTGACTTGGTTGCTGTTGACTCCAGGGCTTACCACATATGGAGAAGTCTGTCACACACAGAGGAAAAACTGGTGGGAAGTTGGAAACTCCCCGAGCCTCAAATGCTAACAAGGGAAATCGACCTTCAAGTATTAATGTTGTGACAGCTACACTTGGGTTTGTGACCAATTTTGAGGACATACACCGTCTGTGGGAATTCGTGGCCAAGTTCCTAGACGTGGATTTTGTATCTCAAGAGGGTTGGCAATACCACTCACTTAACCAAGAAATGGTTGTACTTTAGACCCCAAAATCTTAAAAAGGATTTATTGAATTGGAGACCCATTTTTTAATTCGTTTGGTTTCCACAACATTCATTTCTTGTGCTTTGGGTTCTTTCTTGTTTGGAGGAAGAGACTACTAACCAAACACTAATGCTAAAATCATAGCAAAGTGTGTCAGTTTTACTGGAGTTCTCGTGTGGCTGGTTCCCTGGGACTGCTACAATGAATACAACACCCATCTGTTTGTCCAAGAAATTTACACAGGTACAGTCCAATTTCACACAAATTTTGATGTGCATGTGAAGGTCAGAAGAAAAAATGCTAAATTCTGAAAATTTCAAACAAAGTTCCACACCTGTTGTATTATCAGAAAGATCAGTGGCCACAAATTTGTATGCAAGAGTAGTACTTTCTCTACAACATAGAAAAAAGTATTTGTTAGACTTGTGGATTCATGTGGCTGAAATTTTATGAACTGCAAAGTCCTTAATGGAACATTCAGGTAAAGTTTTAGGGAAAATAATGATACAAGGATTTGCAGGAAAGTCTGAGATTAAGCTCTGTTCACAAGCTCTGCATAATCTCTATGGTAGAGGCACAGAACTGTATCTCTGGGCATGGTCAGTTTCCTGTGTCTCTCTCTCTCTCTCTCTCTCAGTTTCTGTGAGATCTTTCTATGGATGACTAATGGCAAAAGTTTCAAGCTTGAAATACTTTTGTGAATACCTGTTCCTCTTCTTCTGTGCATGTTTCTACATTTTCTCTCGAATCCCAGGGATATGCAAATTTTCTGAAAGGTCTCTTTGAGCACCTGGTCTGAGAAAGCTCATGACAAGCCAAAATTTGTGTTTGGGCATCACCCAATTGCTGATCTAACGACTCCTCCAATTGGGAACAAAAGCAGAGTTTGGTACATGTCCTCTTGTGCTGCAATGGAAATTTGATGATAACCAGGAGACACATCCAGAAATGGAAAGGTTATACACTATTTGATTGATTGTTGTACTTCATCCAAAATATGATCTTGTATTCATCTAAATGAAGGGCTGTATGTGTAGGGTAAAACCTGACTTGAGGCCACAGGCTTTTACCAAATGTAAAGACCTTCGATTTTTTCTTCGGAAATGAAATGGTCTATGTTTTGAGCAACATGGCCTCCAATTACACTAGAAATCGGGGTGTGGTGTGATGAATTGAACTCAAGGAGTTGCTGGGTTTCATGAAAGAACCAGTAAAGAACCGGCAATTTTCTGGGCAGTTATTTGATGTTTTTGAGTGTTTTGAGAACCGTGGTCATACAAGAATTGGGTATTTGATTATTTATTTCCTTGGTTAATTTATCAGAACCCGGCATTTGAATGTTTGTGATGACTGCGATTATCAGACTCTGATAACCTGGACTGATACCTGATGGGTATTTGACACAGTTTTAAATACCCACCCAACACTGGAAAACACCAACTGATGGTTCTTTGTCCAGGGCCACATGAACATTTTTAGGGCCCATTTTGTGAGAGTCACAGTAGTAATGAGTTCTAAGAACCACCTTGATAATCAAGGGAGGAGGTCTTTTTCCTCTTTCTAATAACCGCCCAACATTGGAAAATTACTTTCATCCATCTCAAGCTGCTTACTAATAAGCTCTCTCATATGTGTGTCTATGCTTGTGTGCGCATCACATGTCATGGAGCCATTCCTACCTCAAGAGTGGAGGTCTATCTATCCCTGTCCAACAATCTTGCTACTAGAGCAATTGCATGCGTAATGAAGGTGATGACATCTTTCAACCCAGATGTAGAACATAAATCTTTCAGCTTCTTCAGTGAGGCCCAGGTGTTGCAACTGGTACTGGACAGAAGAAGCATTGTGTGTGGGGTCTATGGTTAAACTCTAGAGATGGCAATCCCACTGTCCAGCTTGTTTTGTTGTGCCAAAAGCAGAGTTGCATTTTAATCCCAAGCACCCTTTTCGTCTCTTTACCTAGCAAAATTTCGCCAAAAAGAGAACTTTAAAATGAAAAAAATGAAAATGAGGTGATTTTGGAAGGTTTCCATCGCCAAAAGTGAGGAATTTTTATAAAAAAATCTCCAGATTTCTGTAGTTGTTATGAGTGTCTAGCAACAAATATAGAAGGTGGATAAATGTTTTTGTATTTCGTATCTGGTTTATAGCCAGATTTGACTCAATCTTCCTAAGGATGATCGCCATTATTTCTACATCTTCCAAGTTCCTATGTATGATGCCGCTTGGTCTACATTCAAAAAATCCTAAAAAGTAACGCTGATTCCTCGACACCTGACGTGTTTTAGAGGTCAACTCATAGTACAATTGGTCAGATCGTGAAAATTTCTTTCTGAAATGTCCTTACTGACACATCTATCAGGAGAATCAATCGGCATCAATCAACCATAAGTGGATTAACCATAATAAGTGTTGCTCACTGGGCATCGGGCAACCTCCCTAATACAACCCTTGCAATGGCTGATGTTAACCTTCTTCACCTGATCGGTTCCATGCTGGCTTCCCGCAGAACGTCCAATTTTTTCTCCTTAGAGGTAGGTCATTTGCATGCATTATTTTCACCAAACCCCCACTCCGCTAAATTGACATGGATTTCCATTTCCCTTTTTGGGGTGGAGGGGTGGACTGCAAGAGTGGAGGTGAGGCAACCCCTTTTCCTTTGGTGAGCATGCTGGTTCGAGTCTATGATCACACTCCACATGGCCCAAAAATAATTCTTGAAAGAAGTTCAATTTCTGCTTGCTATGTCAGTTTAGAATTTCAAAACAAGTCATTTTTGGCTTATCACATGCATTAAATAAATTCCTAGGAAATTTCATCGGGTAAAATGCAATTAAATTCATTCAACATGGGTGTTAGTTCATGGAAGGCCTGACAGTGAAGCAAGCGAATGTTATTAATGAAAAACACAAGCATTTAAATTATTAATACCCTCATGATAAATTAGTTGCCTTTCCTTTCATTTCCAGAAGGTATTTATGCTGAGCACCAGGCCAATGTTCCTTATATATACGATTCCTGCACACAAAATTCAATGATTTGTATATCTGTTTTTGACAAGCTTTTAGGGTTTCTAGAATTAAAAAATATAAGAACCAATGACTGCACACCTCTGCAATTATCAGCTCATAATCTCTTTCTTGAGTGTGTGACAAGAATTTGATTTTGCAGTTTGGGCATCAGCAGGTATCACAGTAAACCCTAGCAGATCTGTTAATGCTAAAGCAAAAGAATCGTTGGATTCTGAAGCTGCACTGAAATCAACAAGCCAAATGGGCCCTACACAAATGGGCCTTTGAACCAAACACTTGTTTCCATTTTGCAGCTGCTATTAAGTAATCCAACTCATTAACTCATACGGATGGATATGAATTTCATAACAACTCATTAGGTCATACGGATTTTTCATATCAGCCCATCGGGTAATACAAATATTTCATAACAACCCATCGGGTAATACGAATATTTCATAACAAACCATTGGGTCATACAGATATTTCATAACAACCCATTGGGTAATACGAATATTTCATAACAACTCATTAGGTCATATGGATTTTTCATAACAACCCATTGGGTAATACAAATATTTCATAACAACCCATTGGGTCATACGGATATTTCACGACAACCCATTGGGTCATACGTGTATATCCAGTGTTTTAGTTGTTTTTGAGTGGAGGGTTAGGAGTTTAGAAGTCATACCATTTTTGTAAAGGAAATGCAACAATTACTCCTCCACACAGATGTACGCCTCAATTGATGGGGAAAAACCAACTTAGCACACATTTTTCTGACTCGTGAATTGAAGGCTTGGGTTCTTTAGCCAGGCTGGTATGAAATTATTCGTGATGGGTGGGGGACCCAGAGTCCACAGCTCCACATTCAACAATGTCTCCGTAATGTGTGTAATAATAATAATAATAATAATAATAATAAGTTGATGGTTCCGCCACACATCGTCATTTATAACGATGATAAATAATGTGTGCACAGAAAAGCATGAATGTTGTTTGGGTCCCACTCTTTTGTTTTTTGGGTTTGAAGGTATGATATATGCAACTATGCACAAGTGTCGTCGTGTATGTAAAATTGTAAATTATGTGCAACTACTAGATGTGTACAAAAATAAGTGTAAATGAATAATTTTTATAAAAAAACCCTCAAAGAACCGCCGGTTCTTTCCTGGTTCTTTGAGTGAAGGTTTAATTTACATCTGGAATCTGGAGAGTGGTGATCATCCCTACAAAGATTTCGCCAAATCTATTTATAAACCAGATATGAAGTACAAATATTTTAATTATCCATTTATCTTTTGGCTACATGTTTTGAAAATCAAATATACAAATTCACAGATTTTTTTCCTTTTTTTTTTCCCTCACTTCTGGCAATTGAAAACCTTCAAAATCACTTTTGCTTTTTAAATATTGATTTGCTCTTTTTGCCAAGATTTTGTCACTTTAAAAAAAAAGGCTGGTAGGAAAATGTAGAAAAATTGGCGATCATCTCTAGAATAATTTAGCCAAATCTGGCTATAAACCAGAGATATGAAGCACTGATTTTTAATCTTCCCTCCAAATATTACATCATTAATCATTTTTTAGAATTTTTAATTTCACCATCTGGATTATTTTCCCTTGGAACAAAAAAAACCCAAATAAGACATGATTATGATGGTCATAGGGTTATGTTGTACTTGGATTTTGATCAACAATTTAATCCATCATGTAGGTCAGGGTTAACAACATATTAATAACATATAATTATTATATTTTTGTTACTATGAATTGTGAGTTGATGTTTTCACATACAAGAACATGCAATCCTTTGATTGTGGTTTTTTTTTAAATGCATAGAACCACAAAATCAAAGAATTGAACCTACACCTGTTCAAATGGGCAACAAGTAAAATAGGAAATGTTTGTCTAAAAACATTAACTTGTAGTCCATAGTTACACTTGGTGAACATTCCTCAAAAATATGGTGCCAAATGAAAACTACATTTCTTTTCTAGTCTCTCAATATGGGTAGAGTTGATATTTTCAGTGTGCATGGAAATTGACACGTTAGAATGTTGACCATACCTCTTATGCTTTGCATTAATTAGATAAGGTGCCTCTTAATTTTTTTATTAAAAAAATTTAATTTAAATTATTATTATTATTTTGTTTGCAATGAGCCACTTTGATTGGCCCATCACTCATAAAAAATGAAACTATAGAGGCGAGGCTCCCAAAATGGAAGGTCCTATTTTAAAGCCCAAAGTACCTTTCCTTTGGCCCACCTTTGTAGTTCAACATTTGTCAAAGCATATGGGTTAAAAGTGAGGTGCTATTGGAAACTCTTACTCTTTTTTTTTTCATTTAAAATTATTTTCATGTCTACGGGTGCACCAAGTGAAGGTCTACAATATGTCTATGAACTCCAAAGGCAAAAGAACAAGTTGTCCAAATCACAAAATGTTCAAAAAAATCCATTAGACCCCCCTTTACTTTCAAACCCCATATCCTCCTTTTTGTCTATGTTGAGGAATCTAAAAAGCTATGGGTGCATCAATTGAAGATCTACAAAAACTCTTTGAATCCCAAAGGCAAGAAAACAATGTCCAAACATTTTGCACTCCAAATCACAAACTATTTTAACACACCCATCACAGAACATTAACCCACCTTACTTTGAAACCTTATATTTTCTTCATTTCTCGTTTTTTTTTAGTGATATTCATGGCTATAAGTGCATCAAGTGGGTAATTACAAGATCATTGAACTCCAAAAACAATGAACGCATGCCCAAGGATTTTAAGCTTGTTGATACATTAAATGTTCAATCATCAACCTATTTATGTTGTTCCCAACAACACCACAATTTGTCAAATATCCACGAAAATGTGGGCTTGTTTGGTATATAGGTGTGCTTAAAGGAGGCACTTTCCACAACACCTTATTGGTAGTAAAAGCTTCAATTTGGATAGCATTAAAAATATTAGATTTTACCATTGAGATGCACCCACAACTAATTAATATGATTACAAATAGGTATAGTCATTAAGGGTATATGATATATGCATTCACATTTGCACACCTCAAAACATTTACATGAGGTTGTGTAAGTGTAAAAAAACTTGTTGATGTGGCAAGTAACATTTTACACTTACCTAGTTTTACAAATGGGGTATATGTGTATTTATATTTTGCACACAACATTAGTTAAAATCATGAATCCACAACAAGTTTATAGAAACTTAATATTGCAACAAGCTTAACAACTATGCAATTTCAAGGCAAACTTTAGAAAATGCCTAACAGACAATGGAATAAAATGAAGGGTGAATAAATTGGTCAAATAGAAAAATAGTTTAAAATATTTTATAATCCCATTTTGATGTTAGATTAGTCATGAAAGGTATTAATAATTGTGACAAAGGTCACATGAATATTGATCAATAGTTTTACAAGATGTTACAAAGTTAACACATAGCACAAGTGTAACCAATGTTTGGTTTTTCATGTTTTAGAGTCAAAAAATGTATTAATGTTACAAATATTTAATGTAATTACATCACTATGTTTCTAATATTTTATGAAAACATGTGTCATAATTTGAAATGAATTTAATGAGGATAAAAATATTCAAAATCATTGTAATTGGTGTTTTAAAATCATTATAATTTATTTTTATTTGTTTGGGAGATTTTTGAAACATGACTTATTTTATCTTCACATAATTGTACGATTTGCAACCTATATTAACATCATAAGAAATTTTTAATAAATTTTTTCAACTTAGAAATGAAAAGATTTTGGGAATATTTTAAAATGAACATTCACCAAAGGGAGCATGTGTGCCTTTGTGTTAGCGTGGAAACACCTTACATTCAAATGTTTTTGGCTAGTTGTCATTAAGCCAATATGTGAAATGGTGAGGACTACATTTGAAAATTGAAGGATAAGAATAGTTTCATTAGTGACATGCACAACATATTTTGGATGAAGGAAAACATTAATATGTCAATTTGGACTAGAAAATCATGTTTGGGCCAATAGATTTGTTCAAAATATATTCTTTGTAAAAGGATTGGATAAGACAATGATTTTTTTTTATTGGCCCAAGTTATTGACTTTAAATAATTTCTCACCTTGTATTGTCACATTTTCCCTCTTTATGGTTGTAAAGTAGGAAACAATAATACACCATGTTAGATGTACAATAAAAATTCCTATAAAAATAAGAAGAGGGTAGCTTTTAGGATACTTCTTATAAGTAACTAAGTATAATTTGAGGTAAAGTAGGTTGTGGTTTTTTGTCAAGTTTCTTTTGTTGACCTTTTGCATAATTTTGAATGCATTGAACATTCATGAGAGCTTTGGGATTGGGTATAATGTTGAAAAAAAATTGTGAAAGCATGTGAGTTTGTTCATTCATGAAGGAATGAGTCCCCATGTGAACTCAAATGAAGAATCAAGCTTGAAAGAATGGAGGAGGTGGTATGATTTGGAGGCAAGGAAGGTGGTGGCAATGGTTCAAGGTTTTCTCATGAGGAAAACTACTCAAAGCAACAAGGTGACATGAAGACAAACAAATAAAAGTAAAATTGAGTGGGAAAGTTTAGGAAGTAAGAAAGATGATGAGTAAAAAGGAAAGGGAAGAATACCAAGAAGGGTTTTCTTTTTGGAGGGAAAGATCTTGCTCTTAAAATGTTGTTATATATAGGTCTTGCTTAGGAGTTTTGATGTACTTGGCATTTTTGAGGGGGGGTTCATGTGTTTGTGTTTCATTTTAAGGAATATTTTTCCATTCAAGGTTAGGATGTTCCTGAGGAAGTGTATGGTGGGAATTTCTTTGGACATATTAGTTTAACAAATGAAGAAATGTTAAAATAGGACAACATTAAGATGATGCTAAGATACTTGATGACACAAGGAGGAAGTAGAATGATTAAAGAAGAAAGTGATACAAAATGTGAACTATATCCCTTTTGCAAGCAAACCCTAAAATGACATAGTCACATAAGAGAGATTGTGAAAGACTCTAACCTAGGAAATAAACATGATTTATGCCAATTATAGCATGACTTGTCTCAAAGAGCCTAAGAGGTAAAGTAAACATTGAAATAAAGAAGACAACTAAAGGTTTCAACAATTTAATGACACATTATCTTAACACAAGATTTGGACATTATGAAAAGTAGCTGCTAGAAGGTTGGCAAGGTGATGAGAAATTTAAATTTAAAAAAATATTCATTGACTAAAAGATCAGCACCTTGATATGTTGAAAACTATTAAACCATCCACATGAAAATATCATGCTTATTATTAGTATCTTTGATGTTTACCATTAATTTAATTCCGATATAGCATATTCAACTTCATACATCCATTAGTAAAGGCTAATAAAATTGGCATGATACTAACCATTTGTACAAATATGAATTTTTCAAGGTCAAGAGTAACCTTACCTTAGGCTACCACATGGTTATTGCCACATCTACCTTTATTTAGACTCACAAAACCCAATTAGTGTTTTGTTTTCTGACAATTTTTTGGGGTCATTTTTAATGAAAAATTTGGGAAAATTTTGAATTTTCTTTCCTCTTTGAAATTCGACTAATTTTTCTATTTATATAATAAATTTACCAAATGTTGGGTATCTCAAAATTTGACCCAAAAAAAGAGAAGAAACCCCCTGATTCCAATGTGATAAAAAGTTAACTTATGTTTGTCTTCACTGCCCCCAACAAAACAGGATTTTAACAAATCATGCCAAAAACTGCAAAGAAAAAAGGCATAGCAGCTGATATGAGCAGTCTCTGTTTTTTCAGGACAAATTTTGTGGTTTTTCTTACCAAAACAATGTGAGGAAATATGGGAAAAGACTGTTTTTTTTTCCTAGTATAAATTTAACTAATTTTTCTCTCTTTTTTTTTTTGAAAAATTCTCCAAATTCTGGATATGACAAAATTGGAAAATGTTTACAAAAACCATGAGTTACAAATTAAAAATTGGACAATTTTTTTTTCTCTTTTTTTTTGCCCATTTCTCTTCTTCTTCTTCTTCAATCCTGTCAGGTTCCCCTGTGGTTGATTAACACAAAGGAATCCAAATAAAAATTCATTTGGAAGAAAGAAATGTGTGAAGAAATGTTGTGAAGAAAGAATTTGTGAAGATTCAGTGTGTGTGCAGCATTTGTGATTTCTTCTTCCCATGTCATCAAAACCCAGTTTTGTCAGATTTTTGCAGAAGAAGAAGAAGAACAACAAAATGTGTGTCCTGCAGTTGGCAGTGCAAGAGAAAATTTATAAAAATAATAAAAATCAACAACCAAAATGCAGCATGTAAGCAATCTGGCTCGAACCTTGTGATGCCCATGGAGAAATCTTACATGGACATATTCATGCAGCAGCAGCTGCAGAGCTCCCACTCCAGGTTCCTAACTTCTGATGGGTATGGGTGAAAAGATGGATCATCCTCTTGTGTGATGAGTGTGCAATGTTTGATTGTGTAGTTGTGTTGTTTGTGTGCACAAAGTGTTGTGTGTGTGTGTGTGAAGTTTTGTTTTTGTTTTGTTTTTTTTTTTTTTTGCATAAGTAGTA
>Ga0209208_10005973_pt1 | contig 16855 bp, 11 predicted proteins | sample S1TSphfallax_3_FD_187694 | JGI IMG/M metagenome (GOLD analysis project Ga0209208, IMG submission 187694) | Host-associated microbial communities from peat moss isolated from Minnesota, USA - S1T2_Fd - Sphagnum fallax MG (SPAdes) (version 2) | ecosystem: Host-associated > Plants > Peat moss >...
CAATCTAGCCAATTTTATCATTGTTGATCCCACATGTGCATACATCAACTTATTCTTTAATTGAATTTGCATGAGGATTTGTAGCTTTGAAGGTTGCACGTGAGTTACTAATGTTTGCATCAATTGATCAAGTTCTCCTCTTATAAATGAGGGGATGCACAAAGAAGCCAATGATTTCTTAGTGCATGAAAGGTTCAAAAGGTACTCCACTTTTTTTTTTGGTCATTTTTTTTTGACAATAAATCTTGATTACACTTTAAAAATTACAAGTGTCCTCCATCTTGAGTCAAGTGGTAGCCTTAACCCATCTCTCACTACCACTACCTACTTGTTACTTAATATTATCTTTTTAGGATTTTTTGTTGTTTATTTTTTTAACTCATTTGCTCCTAGTTTTTTTTCAATTGATTTCTACAAGTTTAAAAGAGGGCATGGCAGGTATTATATTTTACTTTCACACATTTCAATGTTATTGTATTTTTTCCATATGCATGATACATCATAAAAATAGGGATTTTTTGGGTCTATTTTGTCATGTTTCCACCATGTACTTTGGTAAAAGTTTCATCTCTTCCAACACATTGCATTTAATTTGAAATTCAAATTTTGTAATTTGTTTCACACATCGTGTGTTACAAAACCTTACAATTGGATTCCTTGAAATGTTAGGAAATGAATTTTCCCATTTGAACCTATTTTTGGACCTTAGAGGAGGTTGGACATTTAAGGGTTAATGGTTGCTTGTTCTAACAAAATAGTTCCTCAAAACATTTGTCAAACCAAGCATGGTATCATTTACCATATGAAAGTCTTGCTACCTTTCTTTTTTTGGTTTTTGCCTTTGTTTAACCTTGAGTTCACATACCTTTATTTATCGTATGGAAGTCTTTGTTGCCATTCTTTTGTTTGGGTTTTGCCTTTGTCTAACCTTGAGTTCATATACCTTTAGTTTAACAAGTACATGCTAATGAAGCCCTTGATGGTGACAATGGGGTGTTGAAGGTATATTTACTATGCCACAAAACTTAAGCCAACAAAATTGCTATAAGGTTATGGGCTTTGGAAATTTCATGTTGGACATATGTTTATACTTTCAACTATACCATGGGAAGGAATGCAAAGCTCCAAGTTGAATTTAAATTGCTAATTGATGTTATAGATGAATATGAAAATATTTTTTATCTTGAAATAGAATTGGATCCAATGCAAATTGATCCATGAAATGAGGACTAAAGGAGATGCAACCTAGGGGGTAGCAAAATTGTCATAGATCTCATAATGACAACTATCTTGGGTATGTGTTACATGGCAATTATGTGGTGACCACAATTTTTTACAAACATGAACATATTTGATGAATTGTTGGGTGTCAATTTGAATGGCCATCTTTGTTGCATGTTCAAGAAAGAAGAAAGGTCATTTTCTCCTTCATGGCACATTGTGGCTATTGTTTGGTGGATAATAAACTCGTTTACTTGCTTTGAACATGGAAGAATGTGTGGGTTAGTTCAACTATTCATCCTAATATGTTCAAGTGGAAAAAAACTACTTTGTTTCTTGAATCATGTTGTTTCAATATGAAAAAGACATTCCTTGGTATAAGTCAAAGATAAATTTTTAATTTATTTAGTTGTATAAAATATTTTCGATGAATTAGTGCCATCATCATTTATAAAGAGAATGCTAGAAAACATGGATTCAAACTTCTTCTTGGTCATTTAGATTGTTTGTGATACACAGGTAGCATGGTCATAATGAAAATTAGGGGCCGACATGAATTTGCCTTTATATAGGTTTCGTGCTACATAATGCCTTGCAAGCAAGCAAGGTGCATTTCTAGTTTCTAACTTTATAGCAAGAAAAGTATGTTTTTGCACATTGGGTAGAAAGATGGGTTTGAATCCCACACTTCAACATTGTGACTCCTCCTTGTCATGTAGGTAGATATGAATTTCAGAATTGCATATAGGGTTATAAGTATGGGTGTATTAGAATGCAAGACATGGAGCCCAACTTGCATCTAGGGTTATAATATGGGTGCATTAGAATGCAAAACATGGAGCCAAACTTGCATACATGGTTATAATATGGGTGCATTAGAATGCAAGACATGAACTCAAACTTGCATATAGGGTTATAAATATGAATGTACTAGAATGCAAGTCATGGACTCAAACTTGCATATAGGGTTATAGGTATGGGTGTACTAGCATGCAAGACATGGAGTCAAAGTTGAAAGAAGTGGAAAAAATTGCAAGCATTTTCATCTCCATGGTACTTTGGGAGCCACCACATTAGCACACACATTTCCCTAGGGTTTCATGATTTGGGTCTTCCAATTGGGCATGTGTGTCATTGGTGTCCATGAAAGTTTGGTTGAGGCCACCTAGACTTGGCGAGAGAAAAGAAAAAACCAGTCTGTAGTGAGAAAACAAACCCCTAAATTTTTATTTTATTTTATTTTATTTTATTTTGTATGAAAACATTTTCACCTCCAATGTGTGAAATTCTGTGCATTTTAGAACTAAGTATTGGAAGGACAATCCATTGGTGCAAAAATGAGTTTTTGGGTGTGCCATGGTTTGCCTTTATCTGCCCGGTAGTAAAATTCAACAACTATGGGTAGTAGATTGAACACACCGGGCAGGAAGAACCAAATGTTTGGAGTTTGAACTTGTTGAAAAATAGCTCCAAACAAACAAAGCAGCTCATTTGCCTAAAGGGCTCCATCCTTTATGGATCAAACAAAACCAGTGGCAATCGTCTAGAAAACAAATTAGCCAAATTCGGCTATATACCAGATATTAAAGTGAAAATGAATACAGATCTTTTTATATTCTTGGCTACCTACTAGAACTTATCATTAAAATCTGGCCATTCAATAAAAGATGCTTTGAAATCTGGTAAATTTGGGCCATTTTTTTCCATGAAAAATCCTTTGTATATAGGTCAAAATCCTATTTTTATGATAAGTTCTAGTAGGTAGCCAAGAACATAGAAGGATTCTGTTTTTTGGCCTTGCCTTGGTAGGCAAGAAAATTGCATTTAGATTCATTACAGAGTATAGTAGCTTAAGGTATTTTGGCCCCTAAGTAATAAATAATAGGTCTATTTATTTTTATATGAGGATTTTTGAAAGATGATATATTTTGGCTAAGTTGTGTTGAAACTTGAGATTAGTTATATAGATTATATAGAGTTGTAATAATATCTTGAAGGATTTTGGTTTCTTTTAGAGGATTTTTTTTTTTTGATGATTATATTTTTGCATGGTGAAATATATTTGAGTTTCCATAATTCTTCTTTTGCCTTAAGATACTTTTTAAGGCAAATGGCAAGGCCAAACAAAGTGTGACACACCCCCTTTGTTTTTCTATAGTATGTGTGCAACAAAATTTGGCTAAATTATGTTTTGGATGATCACCACTTTGACTTACATCACAAAATACTTAAAAGAAACCATGAGCAATTTATCGAGTAATTTAGTGCAAGAGTTTTATATTGCGGCTTTGTAAGAAGTGGCTTCAATGCTTGTGGTGAGTGCGCAAGTGATTGATGATTTTATGGGAGAGCATTCAAAGCAAAATTGTGTCACTCGCCTTAGGCAATGATTTTGTTTCTTCTGAAAAATTTGCCTTGTCGAATCTAGATGTGGTTCATAGTGAAATATTGGTGCCAAGAAAAATCTTCATTGTTTGAATTACATTACCTTCAACTCATAATAGACAACTCTTGCTGATTATTTCTTTATTTCTTTATTAAAAATGGAGTCCAACAACTCCCATTGTGAATATTTCAAAATTTGACTATATAAGTCTTTTCGTATCTTTCAAGATCATTGTGGTAGTTTAGTAGTTCAAAATTGTTTGGTGTCTACAATAGGTGAATGATTCAATTCTCTTGAAATCCAACATCATAGGCTCTCCCTAAAAAACAATTATGGCTTGCCCTATTGAGAAATAATTATCACACAACATCAATCATAGATATGGAGTTGTTAAGGAGTTTGCAAGTTGTAGGTGGGCTTAAGTTGTTGCAAGATTGTCATGTCCCACTGCAACTATTGGATAAAGCCCACTAAATCATATGAGCGCACATTTAGCTCAGTTCAAACCTTTGCTTTTTCAATTTGCTTCAAAATATATCACTATAATCAAGACATGATTTTAGTTAATTGTGCATAAGCATTTTGAGAAGAAGCCATGAGATAGAAAGAAATAACACAAGAAAGTTTCCACCTACTTTGATCTTTGAATGTCACCTCTCCTTCTTTCAAGTGTGTCTTGCAAAGAAATGAAGTGTATTACAGAAGTTGTTAATGGATAAACTAAAATTTCACATGGTGGCAAGCTCTTCCATGTCAACTTTCCCTTTAGAAAAGTTCAAGTATATATGCTTGAAGAAAACATATAGGTATGAGAAATGGAAAAACTATAGATAGTTGGGAGATTGGTGTTGTGGGCATTATTATTACAATTGTTCCTTTCCTCCTCTTCATTCCTTTTCCCAGCAACCAAAGCCTTTTTTTTGCAATCCAAAACCATAATATTATCAAGCAATACAAGATCCCACCCATGATGACAATTTGGTGTATTAATAACACCCTAGTTGACTTATAAATCCATAACATAATCAGGAAAAAAAAATTATCCTATTTCAATGCCTACAACCATCACTATCAACACACATACAACACAACACATAGAAATACCATGAATGGTACAATTCATCCAAATCACAATAAAAAATGAAATTCATTTGCAACAATATAGGAATCCAAGTCCACAAAAAACAATGCAAATCACACAAATTGAATGAATAAAACACAAAGAAAACCTACAACAACAAACCATGTGTGTTCTAAAATTTCAAATCATCAAAAATGATTTTAAATCACACAACTTTAGATTATATCCCATACATTAAATATCTAGAACTACATTCACATTGGAACTGATTACAAATTAACCTCCCTAGTCTACGTATAGTAACTAGGATATAAACATGGTAAAAACAAAAAAGTATAGAAGGAAATCATTGGCTTGTTGGTAAAAAAAAATTTAGAATAGGATGGTGTCCTTTATTCTTAGAATTGATTATTAAAAGAATTATTCAATATTATTACATCTTATGTTCATACTCACCCAATCAAGCAAAAGGATGCATTCCATGATAGTAATACATTGACAACAATGAAATGCCTATTCAAAATTGGCAAAAGATGTGGATGGGCTTAGAATTGTATGTGGTTTATTAGCACAAGATGTGGATGGGTGTTGAACTGTATATAGTTTGTTGTTTGTAAAGCTACCTTGGATAAGAGATGGTTATGAACATGAATCGTTCATAACACAACCAAAACAAGCTAAAACATATGAGTTATTGTTCAATGGACTTTGAAGGAAAAAATAAAATTCAAAGCAAAATAATCACCTTTAATTGGCTAGTTGGTTGGGAACATTATTGGGTCAAGGGTCCACAACCTAAATCAAAATACTAGAATGCAAGTACCTACAAAAGGATGTTGATATTGATTCAGTAAATGGAGGTTAAGTTTTGGTTGCATTTTTTTTTTTCTCGAATAATCATTGAACATGATAAACTTAATTGATAAATGTGTTACATTACATGGGTCTACTAATGCTCCCGATGTTGAGAAAAGAAACGAAAATAAGTCTTGGAAGGAATAGTTGCAATATACTAGCGAAGAAATCATTTGAAGAGGAGCAATTAAAGAAGAAGAATTTGAAAAGTTCTTCACCCCATTGGAAAGCCCAAGAAAAAGTCCATCCTCTAGTTTTGATGGAAATACAATGTTGGATTTGAGAGAGCACTCTGCAAGCAATTTCAACATGTGGTCCCTTGTTGAAAATATAATCAAGAAAGAAAAAAATGGAAAGGAGAAGTGGGATGTGGAAATTCTTGTTTTAAGAGTTTATAAAGAGGATGAAACCATTGAAAACAAGAGTCCAACTATCACAGAAGTTAACATCCATGAATTCAAAGCCAAAGTAACAACATATTGAAACCAACATATGGGGGAAGCAAGAAACCATTTCCAAAAAATTGGCTAGAAGTTGATTGTAAAGTAGGCTTTTCAATGGATGCTAGGAATTGTATGTTATGAAGAAAATAGTTTAACTTGATTGTGAGGACAAAAGAAACATAACTAGAGGATTCCAATCCTAACTTGTGATGTTTGCAAATATCTCTATCCCCAAGAAATTTTAGGGTATAATGCAATGTGGTGTTATCATTGATCTAGATGGTTTATTATTAAAACACCATAAACATACATAGAACTTACTTTTGATAAAAACCAATAGCAAAGTAGTCTCACAACTTGGATATAACCATCTTAGACAATAGAATATTATGTGCAAACAAACAACCCTTGAAAAGAACTTCTTTAGTTTATGAATATCCATGTATGGCTTTATAGCCAACCGGATTGAGGAACAATGAAAAGAATGGTGGGAATGAATTATTCTTTTGTTGATGAACAAACAAGAGGAATAGCTTGTTCATGAATTGGATTCTAGGAAACACACAATTACATACTCACAAGTACTATCTTGGGTGGGGTAGCTTTTCAAATGCTAAAAAAATATGATTTGTTTGAATTTCGATAAAGACTATAGTTCATGCAAATAAAAATGTTTAATTTGCTTTAACTAAAAAGACATGAATAAAATATTTTAAAATATTTTGATGTGGCCAATAATTCAATATAAGTTATAGATTTCCCATTCCCTTTGGGAAAGATTTATTGGAGGATATTTGCGTAAGATAATATTGAAAAGATCTCAATGTATAGCAAATATATGAAGATGGATGCCAAGGCACATTACATTTCAAGATCAAAATAAAATTCAGAAATAAAGGAACAATGAAAATATTGATAGCAAGACCATCCAATGAACTTCAAATGATTTAATGGTTTAGTGTGACACAAATAATGAAACATTGATGCAAAGAAAAATTAAAGTTTTTATATACACAAACAGAGAAAAATGTCAAAATACTAAATGCAAGATTACTATATGGGATTACAAAATGCTTTATAGATGAAAGGAGTACATTAAATTGCAATGTGAGTATACACAACACAAGACAATGAAATTCACCATCCAATGAATTAATCCAAGTTGGCAACCAAGATATTGTGCAAAGACATTGTAATTGTAAAGGGAAAGGAAACTTTTACATATTGCAATTTAACAAGAACTCTCCTCCCAACCTTAGGATGATAGATAGCTCAATGTGAAATCATTGTGTATTTAGACCATAAAAACTCGCAATATTTCATTACAACTCATGTTTTGAATCAACACCAAACTCAATGGGCATTATCCTTGTCTTGATTTCAATTTATCATCACATATTGCCTTGAGTGCCAATAAGGGAAATTTTATGTGTTGTCCCGTTGCTTGTACTTCATGCCCAAGGAGGGAGATGTAGCCTACGAGCAACTGTGTGATGTCATTATTAGCCTAAACATCTTCAACTTTAAGCATTGTCGATAGTTCCTAATGACATAACCCTTTTTTGTCAAATTTGTGACAATTTGAAGAAGTGCCATCTTGCCATTGGCATCCAAGGCCAATTAAGGAATCATCATCAAATCCAAGATTTTTTCAATGATCATTCCAAGTTTGAGTTTTAAAATGGTTTGTTATATTGTGATGGTTTTTTGTGTGTTCCTAATGGCCCTATGCAATTTCAAATTTTCTAGGTTATGCACGATGTTTTAGCTACAAGCCATTTTGGATTCAACAAGATCAAAAAATTAATGTTTAAAAATTATTGGTGGCAATAACTTTAAAAGTATGTGAAGAATTTTTTCAAATCTTGCAATGTTTATGTTCAAGCAAAAAATCCTCATCATCACTCGCATGGTCTCCCTCAAGCATTATCAATCCCTACATCCCTGTCGTTTTAAATTTCCATGGACTTCATCACAAAGCTTCCACCTTTTAATTCTTATGACTCCATCGTAATGGTGGTGAATTGTTTGATAAAGATGGTTCATTTCAATCCTTGTAAAAATGACGAATGAATAACCAAATTATTCCTTAATCATGTTTTTTGATATTATAGTCTTTTTAAAGGGGTTTTTTTTTTCTAAAGAACAACCCAACTTCAAAGTTGGGGATTAAATTTGGCTTCAACGACAACATATCAAGACAACAAGGCCATCAAAGAAGTTGGATCATTAGAAGCTAGGTCCATTCGTCATTGTGAAACAAATCAATGTTGTGAGTTTCCAACTCAAGCTTCCAAGTTTTATGAAAATCCATCCTATGTTTCATGTCTCCTTGTTGGAACCTTATCACATGTTTACCATTCCAAGAAGAATTCATGATCCCCCTACACATATTGAAGTCGATGATGAACATGAATATGAAATGGAAGACATTTTGGATTCAAGGATCTTCAATTGTCAATTTGAATATCTTGTTCATTGGCATCAATATGATGTGGGGGGAGCACATTTGGGAGCTAATAAAAAACCTATCAAATGCTATGGAGAAGGTTCACAAGTTTCATTAATGATATCTAAACAAACCCAAGTTTGCTTTTTGTGGAACTCATTGCTAAAAAGGGAGGTGATGTCATAGATGCCAACGTTATGGAGTTCATTCATGACTTGTAATGAATTTGTACCTAACTCATAATTTGATTTTAATTCACTCTCAATTAGCTTGCAGTAAAATTTTAATCCACTTCTAGTTCATTTCTAGTTAACTTTTGTTCACCCTTAATTAAATCCTAGTTCACCATGAATAGTGAAATTATTCAAAATGTAGCCTATCATAAAATTATGATGATTTTCAACATGTCAACTTCATATTTTCACAATAATTCATTTCACTATTTTGAAGATTATTTAATGACGAAAATGACCTTAGGATAAGTTACTAGAATTGTTATACCCACCCAACACCCATACACACAACACATCTCCCATTTTGTTTCACAAGAATACCCTTGCCATACCAATTGTAAATATTTTTCAATGTGGCATAGCCTTGAAGTTGTAGATAGTAAGATTGAGTTTGTTGAGTAGCAATAGGCAAAATAGGCAAAACATTGAAACATGCCAAAGTCCCAAAGTTGATGAGTTTTCTTTTCTATATATTGAATCTCTTTGAAGTTGTAAAAAAGTAAAGTTAGAGATTACGTACTATGGAATGGTTAACCCCTGCCCATTATATTGCGTAAGGTGTTAGACAAGCCTGTTAGGGTTTATGCTTGGCAACGCACCCAACATAACAGGCAAGGGTTGACACCATGGAATGGTCAAGCCCTGCCCATTATGTTGTGTAGGGTTTCAGACAAGCCCACCTAGGGTTTATGCCTAGCAACACACCCAACATAAGAGACTATTCCATGACATTAAGGTAAGATGGATTCAACAATTAAAAAAAAATTCATGTTCAACAAACATTTTGGCTATTGTGAGTGTATGATCATCACTGGAAGATTATGTCATATAATGTCATTAAAAAAATGAGATATAATCTGCCACCGCAGACCTTAATGAGAAATGGGATTTTACCAAGTAAAGAAGTTCTCTTTGGCAGGTGTGGCAGGTGAAGAAGGATCACCTACAAAAAAATTGATGTTATGGTGTTTGTACTATAAAAGCCCCCTTTGTTGTTGTTTTTTTCTGTTGTGATTTAAATCTGGCTGGTAGGTGAAGCTATTAAACTCTCAGCAACTGCACTTGTCATTCCAGTAATGCCCACAAAACTTGGGATAAAAAATAAAAGCACACAAGGATTACACACACTCCCCTCTTTCCATTTGAAGCAAGTTGTTGGACAACACAGTTTGTTGGTTATCACACCAACTGAAGACTAAATTAACATGACTGATGTTCTTCATGTTAAAATATGTTATCAGTTTTTACTATGAAGAACATCAGACACACACTTAACCATCCATTCCCTTAACCCTAATCCAACACACTAACCATTTCATTTCCTATCATCTACAAGCATCTACTCTTCCCTCACCTTGTAATCCCATATCATTATTACATTCTACATCCAAAGCACAACCCAATATCCCCAAGTCTCTCTTTCTGTTCTTTGGCCAAAAGAAATAACAATGGAACCTTACAGATTAAGTGAATTGACAAGTGGTTACAAAAGACTTCATTTGATGTAAAAAGAATTTGTAACAAAACATTTTGCATCGTGATTGATGGAAGGCAACTGATATTTGGCCCCAACCCCCCCCCACAAATGTGTACATAAATTGGATCAGAAAAGAGGGGGGGCCGGGGGGGAACAACCCTCCTGATATTGTTCCAGGCCTTAATACTAAAAATTGCTAAGTGAATTCTAAAATGAAAAAAGCTGGCTAAAGCATCTAAAAAGAGTGTTATGTACTTCAACACCCTTTCTACAAACATCTTCCTGTGCTCCTAAAGCAGAGACTCATGTTACCTCAAGTGAGAAAAGTATTGGGAAAACTCAGGCAACATGAGCAGAAAAAAACTTTTGGAAAAAAAGCTTCATAATAGTAATGAAACTTGAAGTGGGTGGGTCTTTGTTTTGCAGTTCCTCCTCCACAGTCAGTGTCATTTTTTTGGGTGTACAAAAGAAAGGGAGACAGACCCTCCTCTTGAACAAAGTTTTTCTCAGGAGGTTCTTCTTTCTTACACTTTTGTACACACCCCCCACCCCGCAGCCTCCAACCACAAAATGCAAAAGCCCAATTGGTAATTTGAGTCAAACCATAAGGAACCATACTTTCACAAAAGGATGTCTGCCCCCCACAGTAAAAATCCATAATCACTCAAGCAAATACCCTAAAACACAGAGAGAGAGAGAGAGAGAGAGAGAGAGAGAGAGAGAGAATAGAAGAGCCAGTTAGATCCCAGAAGAAGCTCCATGAAGAAGGAAGCAGCAAATCACACCACATTTCCCTGGGATTCAAACTAGCAGTGAAGCCTATCACAACTGTAAAAAATTGACAAAGAGCCCTCCACAAAGAGTAGATCTTTCATATATAATTATACTACGCCTTTGGAGAAATTTGGACGATCCATCTCAAAGGATGCACTATCCAGCACCACCCAACCATGTCTGTCAAAAATCCCTATTGGAGCATCCATCCAGTGAGATGGCACGTCATGTCACTAAAACCCTCCAGAACTCCCACACCTCCACCACAGCTCCACAATTCAATCCACCAAACAGCAATTAAAGAAATCCAACTCCTTATTTTCCCCTCTCTTTCTCTCTCACAGATTTAGCTGGTTTAGGAGTTTTTGTGTTGCTGCCGCTGCTGCTTCGCCTATGTCTTCATGATCATCTTGTGGTTCCGGGTGACGGGGAGGGGGTGCAGCACAAACTGTCACTGATGGGCGTAGTCTTACAGGCATAGCTGCACCTGCAGGCATTCTTGACATAGATGGCAGATGCATCATGCCCCACAAATCAGAAGAATTGGACCATGACATGGGATTGTAGGAGCCATGCACAATCGAGGATGCATGATCGACTTCACTCTTATCACTCCTATTGTCTGTCTCTGTGGTTGCTTTGGAGCTTTCCCCTCGGAGCCATTCATCCTCATCATGCTGATGTTCACTAAGAGGTGGCAGTACTTCATGCCTGTCCCTGTTGCTGCTGCCATGCACTCCCAGATTCCGCACATGCACAGGTGCAGCAGCTTGCATAAGATTTCCCATGGAGCCTGCTATTACCCTGCTGCCTGCCAAAGCTTCTCTGGAAACTTCCCTTGATAAGCCGGATGCAGCAGCAGCCAAAGCTTCTCTAGACATGCCCCTCGACAAAGCAGAAACATCCCGCAGAGTCACTGACGAGCAGCTTGCCCTTTGTGTACCAACCAGCCGATATCCTGGACCACCTGTCGTCTTTGACACACCACTGCTCATGTGTGGCTGCTGCTGGTTCCGCAGGATGCGCTGCTGCTGTTCTACAGCTGGTAACTCTGTTATCCTAGAACCAGAGAAGAATTGACCTGCACCACCATTCTGACAACTTTCCCTCACCGATGGCAGTGATCTGATCCTTGTGGGAAGCATTGATCCAATACCAGACTGTAAAGGCAACTGCTGCTGCAATGAGGGCAGAGTACCTTCCTTGCCATATGCAATAGCCAATGCTCTAGCTATTGTGTTCTGCTCCTGCTCTTCACTCAGTTCTGCTTCAGAGGGAGGTGGTGCCATAGTCCGGTTCACAACTGGCACAACATAACGAACAAAAAGAAGATTAGCTCAGAGACTTAAGAAGAAAACTCCGTCAACAAGAAGAGGCCAAAGAAAGAATATACATCAATATGAAGAAGAGCTTGAAGAGAAATCCCCATTAACAACGAGAAGGCGAAGACAGAACGAATATGCATCAAGATGAAGAAGAGCTTGGAGAGAAAACACTATCGACAAAAAGGAATAGAAAGAAAGAAAACGTATCCACGTGTAGAAGAGCTTGGAGAGAACGGCTGGAGAAGAAGAATAACAGGACACAGAGGATTGCAAAATTGCAAGAAACTCACGTTGCTTTAGAGCTGACCAAGCTGCCATGGCTGCATTCTTCTCTGCTTGCTTCTTGGTCCTAGCAGCTTCTCCTGAGAATGTCATGCCTGCTACCTCCACGGAGCATGTGAAGACAGGCAGATGTCCAGGTCCGGAACGTGTGGTAGTGTACACAGGCAATGAGACTCCAGCTCTTTGAGCTGTTTCCTGCAACAAGTTCTTGCACACTCCCGTTTCATCCTGCGGCAAAAAAAGCACACTATACATTGGTTTCCACTCTCAACAACAAAACCCTTCTTCGCCGCAGCAAGGGCAGCTCACGAAACGAGACTTGGATAAAAACAAGAGGAAAGGAGAAAACACAACACTAGACGAAGTCTTACAAAGAAGCGCGCAGCGAGAGACTGGGACGATGAAGAGCCTCGTCGGAACAGAACATTGAGGGCGACTTCTGCTGCTGCATGCTCGGCTTGACGCAAGGTGCTGCAGTAATTAGGGCTTTCGAAAAGCTCGCCATTGAAGATCACGGTGGCCTTGAAGCGAGGAGCATGGTCAGGCCCTTCTCTGATACAGGCATACGCCGGCAGATTGAAGCAGCTCCTCTGAGCAAGCTCTTGCAGCTGATTCTTGTACATACCTGCAAAAGAAAGAAACAGTAGCCGCGGCTCATGAGATCTTCCGCGGGCTTTGTGTCTCTCTACCTCCCTCTCTCACTCCTCTATCTCAGTTAGTTTCCACTGCCTGATTGTCTCACCCAGCTCTTCGCACCTGCTGCTTATGCTGGTGCTGAATGTAGCTACAGAATGTGTCCATGAAAAACAAAGCCACAAAATGAATCCCTCGAGAGGAGCTGGTTGAGAAAAACTACAACAAATGTTTCTAGTTGGCTTCTCCGCTCTCGTCAACAGCAAATGCGCTCAAGGAAATGACTCAGACACAAATGGAAATCATGAAGAGGGGAGCGAGCGAGTGCGCAGCAGCGATGGCGCACCCCGCAGCGGAAGGGGTGACCGGAGAGCAGAGCCGAGCCGAGAGCCGAGCCGAGGCTCGAACCGGGCGGGCCCGTCCGGCTATCCGGGGTTCCGGGCGGGGAACGGACAGGCGGAAGCGACCGGCCGGCGGGCGGGCGGCCAGGAAAAGCAGTCTGTGTTTTTCTGGCAATTTTGTGATATAGCCAAAAGTGACGATGATCCACAGGAAGATTTAGCCATATTCGGCTACAACCTAAAAATGAAAGCAATTCTAATTCAAAAAAATCCTTCTATACTTTCTAGCTCCCAACTTGAACCATGTATAAAAAATATGGCGATTATTAATCAAAAATTCTGGAAATTTTAAGGCTATTAAAAATCTCAAAAAGTAAATGATTTTAGCACTGTAAAATAATTTAATATAACATTTTGGCTACACATAACCAGCGAAAAAAAAGGCTGGACAGAAAAGATCTATCTATCATCGAGAAACCGCCAGAAATACCATCCATCCGAAAACCATTCATCCAGAAAACACTCATTCATTCATCCGATAATTATTTATCCATCCAATGAAAATTGGAATAAAATTAAAGAAATTAAAACCCCCGGGGGGTGTTTGGGGGGGTGTGCTGGGGGGCTTACCCTTTCTCTCAATTTATTTCGGCCACAGAATTAGAACATGGGTGGGTATAAAAGAAGTGGGCGTTTTTATTAAATAGGTACCTACCCTACTGCCCCAAGATGGACATTTAATTTCTGAAATTTAATTTTTTTTTGAGGGACGACAGTTACTGGAAAAAGAAATTAATGACCATGAGTAGTACACCCCACCCCACCCCCCAAAGACCCCCAACCCCAGTGCCCACTCTAACGTGGCGCTTTTATTGTTATTGTTATTATTATTATTACCACTCCACTAACAATTTATTTTTTAATTTATTTTTACAATTGTGAGAGTGGGTGATGTTTTTATGAGTTTTCATCATCTTTCTCTTTGGAGTTCTGACACATACACCAAAAGAGTACTAATGTTTTGGAAATATTTTACATAAATAAATAAATAAATAAATAAATATTCGAGTTGTAGCTAGGCTTCAAGGCCAAACATAGCCTAATATTTTACTTTTACACCCTAAAAAATAACTAAAAAATAATAATAAAAGTAAATATATATATATATAAGGCAAAAACTACCCATCATTATTTTATTAGACAACCAATATATATTGTACATTTAAGACAAAATCCACCCATTGGTTACATATTATCATTGGTTTATAATACCTTTGGAGCATATAGGTCATATATATATATATTTCATGGATCCAATGTATGCTTTTATGGTTTAAGTAGTACTACTACTTGTGATCATAAATGTAGTTAAACGTGGTTTGGGAAAAACTAATAGGTCCATTATGTTTCTAATCACCTACTTTTAGGGGAAGTTTTAATGTTGGCAACTGGTTTTTTTTTTTGCAATTCATGGACATGAGTTGTGTGGGATGGTGAACATTGAAAACACCAAGTGAGTGAGTAGGGAGGGGTCTAGGGTTTAGGGTTTAGAGTTTACCCATTTACTACTAGGCTACTACTCAATTGATTTTAGCAATTGTTGACCCATGGGTTTAGGGTTTACCTATTTACTACTAGGCTACCACTCAATTGGTTTTAGCAATTGTTGGGGACTCCTTTTGATTGAGTACTTATTACTATGTTACCTAAGTTGGTAGATTGTGGGCCAAGAAAACACATTATGATTGAACCACTTGAACCTAGATTTTCTTTTATGATTTAATCATATTTTTTGGGCATGGCAAATTGCAAATCAAAGCTGGCTAAAAGCAACATGATCTACCCATAGTAGGTAGGCTTTATATGTTTTTTTTTGAAGTACTTAATTTTACACAAGTAAATCATCTAGCCTATGGGAGGTTTAGAAAGAGAGTCCATGAGAAACTTCACATCCTAATGTGAAGTACATGGTCAATCCCATCCATCCAAGCAAAATTCATATCCGTTTTGTACACATAACTTATTAGTGTTGTTAGGGTTATTTGGCTTCGAAGAAAAATTGTGGCCAAGGTTTCCACCATGACCAATGTTGTTTTGGAGTTTTGGTCATATAGAATGAATGGTAGGTACTCTCTGACATCAGAACCCCCTTTACTCGTTACAGGGCTCATTAATTAAGGACCATGGAACAACGACGATTGTGTCATGTCAAACAAGATCCATAGTTTGCAGTTTTTTTTCTTTTTTTTTTTTGGTTTTTTTACGTGCGTTAGACTACCATCAATAGGACCGTATGTTTGTGGTTGTTTTGGTGTATAATTGGTGCACTACAGCTTCAATTATGTGTGTGTCGTGTGAAATAATTCTCAATATTTGTGTTTGTAAGGATGATTTCATCATATGGGTAGCACCTTAATAATGGGCCCCAATGGAGATCCTTGGTTTCCCAAAGTCATGTTAGTAAATAAGGATGATTTCATCATATGGGTGTTATGATAATGGGGCCCGATGAATAATATATTCCCTTTCTTTTTCTAATTGTGTGTTAGTAGAGGATGACTTCATGCTACGGGTATTGTGTTATGTGCGAATGGATTCCTTGATTTTCCCTAACTTTGTGTTAGTAAGGATAAGTTTCATGATAACGGGTATTGTGATACATGTCAATGGATTCCTTTAAATTTCCCTAATTTGTGTTAGTAAGGATAACTTCATGATATGGGTATTGTGGTGGGTGATGGATTATTGAAATTAGTAACAAGGCAAAATGTAAAGTTAGGGTTTAGAGTAATGCCTAATGCCGCAGGGCATTACTGGAATAAGGGCCCATGCATGGCAAAGTCAAGATACCCACCATCGAGTATGACAACAATTCAGAAAATGGAATGCTCACAAGTGCAAGCATTTTGTCTTCTGAAATGTTCTTCAGCTCTTTTTCTCTCTCTGTCTCTCTCTAAATGTGCATGCACATACACTAAAAGTCTGGTTTATTTAAGTGTACAGAGCAAAAAATAGTTATACAGAGCAGAGGCACTACAACAATGTATAGACATTGGAGTCTAGAGCACTTGTTGCGAGGATGATACTACTACTACTACTACTACTCTGCTATTTTCCCTAGCTTCTAGTAGTTGTTGTTGTGGACCTTTGTAGTAGTAGCCCAGCTTTTGTTTCAAATGTCAAAATGACACAAAAGAGAGAGAGAGAGAGAGAGAAAGAGAGAGTGGACCTGTTGCTGTGGCAGTATCTGGACCATGAATGTTCAGGGAAAAATGGCTCCAGGAGTTTTGTGATGAACTTACTTCCAGAAAGTTAAAGTTAGGAGGGGGGGTGGGAGAAGGAGCAGCAGCAGCAA
>Ga0209208_10005974_pt1 | contig 16854 bp, 11 predicted proteins | sample S1TSphfallax_3_FD_187694 | JGI IMG/M metagenome (GOLD analysis project Ga0209208, IMG submission 187694) | Host-associated microbial communities from peat moss isolated from Minnesota, USA - S1T2_Fd - Sphagnum fallax MG (SPAdes) (version 2) | ecosystem: Host-associated > Plants > Peat moss >...
TTTCCAAATTATTGAATGAAGATATTGCATTGATAAGGTTCTAGGTTTATTGACAGTGTGTTGGCATTCCCAAAATGTTTGCAATTATTCTTGTACATGCAGTAATGTTGTTATCAAACATTCCAACTGATCCAAATCTGCTTTTTCAGATACCTTATGCACGAGGGTTTATTCCTGATGTTTTATACCATGTTACTAAAATGAACACAGTGGAGAGTATGGTATAATTCTCTTAGTAGTCAGATGTGTGGTGTATGGTTGTTGAGTCTCAAGTAAGGACCTAATGTTATGATTAATCCAAAATAGATATTGTTAGATTATGGATAGGAGACAAAGACAACTAATTAATAATGGCCTTGCATGATAATTGTGCAATTGAAGAAATCCTCAAAACTTTCATAATATTCTATCAAAATCCTCTATGTTTGGAAACAAGAAGCCATATAAGGTGGAATGAAGGTGATCTTTGGAAATGAAATGTGAGTGATTGCAAATAGCATGAACACTTCAAACTAGTACAAGAGTACCAATGATTTGTGGACCAACATTATCGCATTGGATACTTTGCAAACCGACCAAAAGTTTTGTGGATTGCAAGGTAAACAAGCGAGGTTGCAAGACACATTTGTAATCTTCAATGTGAACATGAGAGCTAGGCTTAGGACATTGCTCCTAAGAAATTACAATTATCCATCGAATCACCTTGTCTTCACTTTGTCTTTGGGCCTCCTTTCACCCCCTATCCCCTCTTTCAATGGTATCCACAAAGTGAATTTTTAAAATTAAATCCCAGTATGAAATGCTGAAACTTAACATTTATTGCACAAGGTTTGAAAGTAATTATAGTACCTAATTGTACAAATAAGAGTAGTGAAAATATATGTAGCAACAATGGAGGTGCACATGATAAAAGAAAGACAAGATGAAAACTTAGTCTACCACAAAAACGGAAAAAGTAGTTTGGGTCCTAGTTATTTCATTTTGTAAAATTTTCATTCCTTGGTATGCATTTGATGTCCTATTATGTCAAAACAAAGCAAGTTGTTGTATAGGCCTAGAACTTGAGCCTTGAGCTTAAAGTTGGAACTTGGGATAATAAAATATCTTTTTCCTTATACACATGCAAGTAAAAACCCAAGAATTTAATCACAAAATGAATGTTATAAAAATAAAACTAAAAGCAAACACAAGGATGAGGGTAAGCATTCATCTTCATTATGGATGAATTTTTTTACATTCATCTAATGTATGGATGAAAAAAATTAATTGAAATTATATTTTTTAATATATAAAACTTTCATCAAAATTATGGATGAATGTTTTATTTTATCATTAAGTTTTTATCAATAAAACTTTTTTTGCCCCTAGTTTTAATTAACTAGAGTTTCATGAAACAAATTTTTGTTTTATATGATATGGCATTTGTTGACTAATATAATGTAAATTCCACTATAAATGTATTTGATGGCTATGGTTTGAAATGTCATTATTTTCAATATGTCTTGATTATATTGTTATTATCATGCTAACATCCACCCCATGGTCATTAAATTTATTTTTTCCCGGGGACCGAATGTTGTTGACAATAATGGGTTTTCTTTTTCCCTCTCCAAAGGTATCACAACTTCCCTGAAACCTATTTGTAAGCATTGTGAACAACAATGGGGATTTTCTTACATTCTTTTGGAAGGTGGCACAAATTTCGTCATATCTAACTAGTGTTTTTGACAACAATGGGTTTTGAATGCTTTAAATATCTTTAAACTACTTATTGTCATTGATGACAATGAGTTTTTGAAATAAACTAAAACTCAGTTTTAAACACCTTAATTAATTTCCTTCAAACAATTTAATATCATTAATGACAATGGGGTTATTTTTAATAGTTATATGTTTTCAAGGTGCCCTAATTTCTCACAAAATACATATATAATGTTGTTGACAACAATGGGGGAGGCGGGGGGTTAACACTCATCCCATGACAACATTTTCTTAATTGTTTAAGATTGTTGATGAAATTGATTTTTTAAAACTTTTAAAATTATTTTGCTCCCATCATCATATTTTCCTTTATAGTCATATTGTCCATCATTATTAAATGACATTCAAGTTTGAAATGTTAATACTTGGACAACAAATGAAAATGGATGTAAATTTTTATTTTTTTCAATCATGGATGAATTTCATCCAATGATTTATTTATTTAATCCAATTCATTAAAATTTTCATCCATATAAAATCATTTATCTATGGACACATTCATCCATATAGGTGGATTAAAATCACATTAAGCTTTAAACTATAAACTCCAAGTTCGAGCTTTACCCAAATGCACAAGCCATCCTTTCCCGAAATTGGTCATTCTCACCCTTTAATCTTGAGTATTTATGAAAAACTCATTTGAGTTGGAAATTCCAACTAAAGTCAATTTATTTAAGGGGTTGTGACTTTTAGCAAGTCTTGAACCTTCAAAATGTGATTTGACATATTAAAATCTTGTATAAATTGATTGATTTTGGTGTCATTGGAAAACTCCCAAAATAAAAAATATTTATATTGGGCTCACATGCCTTGAATAAAGGTGTAACATGATAACTACAAACATTTAAAAACCGGGACACAAATTGTCCAAAAGTGATTCAACCAATCAAAACATGAATTAAATGTGCAAATTCAAAAACTTTTTATGACATTAAAAAATGATCATTATATAGGGCATTACTAGAATGGATTGCATGCCCAAATTAGTTGTGTTTTTCCAAAGTTATAACACTTATAAATTTTTACACCAAATGTATTTACTTCAAGAATTGAGATTGCCCCTTCCCACACCCCCCCGCGCCCTCCCTCCAACTTATACTTGAGTGCACAAGGACACATTGATTTGGTTGAAAATTTCAAACAATTTTAGAGGCTAAAAGATACTTTCATTTTGGGCATGTGAAGGCACCTTTTATAATTCTTTTGAACGAAATAAATAATTCAATAATTGACAGACACCTTGAAAATGTTATTGTCGAGTTTTTTCCATAATGTAATAGATATGACATGAATGATATTTTCAGTGTTCTTTAGTAGGATATATTTTGCTAATTTAATCTTGGTACTAGTTTTTACATGTAACATGGATCTAGGTGTATAAAAATCTATAATTTTTTGTTAATTTACAATAAATGGATACCTTACCCTAAGGTTAGATTCGTCATTAAATAAATGTGAAAATAGTGAAATGATTTTTTGTGAAAATAAGAAATTGCATGTTGAAAATTGTCATAATTATCATAGGCTACACTTTGAATCATTTCACTACTCATATGACAATATTATAATATATCATGGAAAATTCAGTAATTTCAAATTTTATTAACAAATTAATTTTTTCATTAAAATTTTATTCGTATTGTCAATGTGGAAACTAACCCTAAGCTATGTAATAATTTAATAAACAAAGTTTATGTCTAATAGGTAGAAGGTATTACATGTGAACACCTATTAAGTTCTTTGTTTGTTGAGATTATGATGATGTTGAAGTAGAAATTGATTATTGGACTTTTGTTTACATAGTAACCTTGGGTCAAAAGTGGGCTTTATTCACCCCAATGAATAAAGGGGATAAGTTATTTGAAAGTCTACCATTAAATTTATGGATGTTTACATGAGATGATGATTACATGTGACAATTGTCACAAGATTCAAGAAATTGAAAGATGAATTTTAATTTGATCTTTTGAAGTAACCTTGGTAAGATTTAGTTCATCCTTGGTGGAAAGACAACATGGGAATTCTACTCAAAATTAATATTTTAAGAAATGATGATTTCAAAAAGATTAAATAATCAACTTTTAAGCAATAAACAACACTAAATATTTTTCAACTTATTTCTAAAAATAACATCCTTAGAGTTAAGAATATTACTACCAAAAAATAAGAAATGTTAAACAAGTCAAGCCCAACCTTTTAAAAAAAAAAATCTTTTATCTTTAAGTTCATTCTTTCTCTTAGTCATTCCATTTACTCCAAACTCATTTTCATGTTTTTTGAAATGTTGAAATTTCGTTGGTTGATTTGTAGCTTATAGTTTTTTTCTTAAAACTCCAGAAGTGGAACAAGAGGGTATTGCAAAACACATGTCAATTGCTTAAAACACTTGTAGCAAGTGTTATGGAACAAATTTTGTTTTTAACATTGTGTGTTGTGGGTTTGTTTTAGTTTTGTTGGTTGGTCTAGTTTTGTGTTATGTGTTAACCTAAAGAAGTGTAATTACAAGGCAAGGCGAGGGTTAGGATATGTGATTAATCGAGTATATAAGATTTAATTCTTTAACAAAAATTTGTATGGGTACAAAAAGGTTCTTTTATCAAGGTTTTTGGAAGACCCCTTTAAAAACACATGTTGAGTCTTCAACAATGTCCTACAAAATTGAGCTTTTGCCAAGTTTTTAAAGCTTTGACAAACAATCATAAATCTTTTAAGTTTATAGGGCAAGTTCCTAATAATTTAAAACGACACTAATGTTTGCAAGCTAAACACATGTGTTACTTGTATGTACAAGCACCAATCACAACTCAAAATGCATATTGATTATTAGTAATAATTAAAAACTTGAAGATTTTTTCTTTCTTTCAATTGAAAGGTAACACAATTTGCCCATATGAAACTATTATTAATCCGAGTTTTTGAAAGACACCTTACCTTGTTATTATCCCCATGTAAGGTTGCTTATGGATATTTAAAATTTTTAAATCATCGATTTATGAGGTGGGGAGAGTTGTTAACTTTCAGAAAATTCTAGATTTGGGGGGGGGGTTTAGGTTTTTGAAAACGTAAAGCCCAACATTCATATATGCATTGTCGCAACCCTAGGCTTAGGTTCGCAACCAAGGCAAGGGCTTGCAAGGGTGCATGCCAAAAAGGAAGCTCGAAAGTCACATTTCATACTCCCGGGAGTGTAGGAAAATGTGAGGGAAGGAACCCTCATAGTCCCAAGTGAACTCCCACTTTGGGAGTTGGGGTCCCAATGGACTTCTGAACCTTTACAGAGCGATTGTAGGGGTCAAAACCCATTGAATTGAGGAGTTCTTTGAAATGTAGATGTCTAAAATGGCTCGCATGACCCATTTGGACACTTAAAATTTTAATTGTGGCCAAAAGAAAGGTCAGGAGTCAAATTAACAATTTGACTCCTGAGCATTAAAAGTTAGGAATCGCCAAGATTTCCTTGCGTGTAGGTGGCATGTGACATACCGTTGGAAAGCTCTTGATGAGGGTTACAACTTTTCTTCAAATTTCATTTCAATCGAAGGTTTGTACACAAAATTATGTGCCCCCAAAGTTGTGGGAATCCTTGTTGTGGGAATTTCGAGGGGGAGTCCCATGACAAAATGACATTTGGATGTTGGTCCTATGGCCAGGCACAAAGTATACTATAAAAGAGGGAAGGTGGTGGCTTCCCCCAAGTCCAGGTCGTGATGAGTTTTGTTAGTTTGTGTTTGCCTATGGTTTGTCCATGCATCAAGGTGTTCCAACTACGCACTAATTAACTTATTGTTTGATTGGTGCAGGTCCATGTGAGTGATTGAATTGCTTGTTAATCTTCCTAGTCCCATCCCGGAGCTCCGGTACGCCCCTCTACCCCCAAAATGCTACGAATGCACCCCAACTCCTTTTCCTTCCAGTGTCTTCACATTTGGGCTTGCAATTGAGTCCATCAAAGAACTTGAGGGTGTGTCATGCATATACCTAGTATGATACATGGTTAATGACCAATGCAAAAAAAAAATACCTAACCCACATTGGTAACGATAATTGTAACAACAACAAAAGAAAAAAAAAATGAAGGAAAAAAATGGGGGGTGTGAGGAACATAATTCCATTATTGTATTTCAATGGTGTTTTCCGAGCCTCTCCCAAACCTTGGAGGTCTAACAAGATTTAGAAGTTCATGAGACTCAAGGGATTACTATAATAGATAAGATTACATGCAATTCAATCACAGGAAATGGTTGTAGGATATTCAACTATAAAATATTTAACTACAAAAAATGACTACAAAGTATTCAATTGTAGGAAATGGTTGTAGGAAATTAGACTATAGGAGACATTTGTAAGAAATAAAATTACATGAGATTTGATTGCATGTGATGATGCATGATTTGACCACCAAAATCATAATTTTTAAATAAAATCGTATTTTGCATTTTGGAATTAATTTCCATTTATCCTTTGGAAATTCATATCTCACATATATGGAGGTAGAATCATAAGTCATGTGCGTTAATGGGCTTTTGAAATGGAATACCACCAATGTGGGAAATTTTAATCCATTTGGAAATTAAAAATTGTGTGATAATGTGGGATAGGCTAGCAACCATGTTTTGAAATTTTTCTTCCATTTTTGCCAAGTAAACACCCATTCCCATTTTTAATAAGTGGTGGAGTGTTGTGCCATCAACAAATGTGAAGCATTTGAATTCTTATTTTGATTCTTGTGTCAGGATCACAAAAATGGATAATCATGTTGCATGATTTGTGCATATTCACTTATGTTTATTGGGTTGCATTTGTTTCCTATTAATATGTTGGTCAAATTATCATTTGATTTCAAAGGGTAATGGGGTTGCCAAGGCACGTATGACATTCAACTACAACCTAGGTCGAACACATGTTCTTAAGATGACCTATTAGTGATGTGTGTTTATTATTTAATGTGAAATTCTAAATGAAAGACCATGTGTTTTATCAAACGTGCCTTTATCACTACAATGAGCTTGGGTCTATGATTGACATTTGGTTTGTTGGAACATGTTGATTAAGTTTTAAGCAAATTTAAGTTATATTGGGATGTGTAATTATGGATGGTTTTGAATTTTGATCAATAGGATGTCCCATTGTTTAATGTTGTGGTGAGATCGTGTTGATGACTAGTAAACCATTTTTGTCATGTTCACAATGTGCTCAAGTGTTATTGGCCCTGTGAAATGTTTATGTGGGTGCAAGTGTTTTAGTCATATAAGTGTAACATCATTGAATTTATGTCAAGGGAATTGTGGTTTAAAGGGTTGATTTAAAGGGTAGGTTAAGTTACTACAAGTTCAACATCATTTTAGGTTTAATATAATCCATTACATGTTCAACAAACCTTGGTTACCAAAGGTTCTAGGTTAGACACCCAAATTAACATTAAGGATCAACACGAAAAGGGTACAAGATCTAATAACATGGAACATTGTCATCATCACCAATGGTTTTACCAAGTGTGGGGTGTGGTTCAAACCACCCACACCACCTTCATCATCATCGGGTGGGGGAATTTTCATATTCAAAAACAAGCTCACCTTTGAAGGTTATCACCACAACATCGGTGTGGGACATGGACAACATGCGTGGGGCCACCAAATGATCGTGTCAATATTCAAGGGCAATTGGCACCATTGAACTAGATGACTTCATCCAATAATTTGAAAATTTACACAATATGCAACAAATATGAAATTCTTAATTGTTTACACCCTTCATGGCATGGAAGGGTTTATTCCGGCCTATGGATGATTATCACGAATTTAGGTGTGCCCATTGGGAATGTGATATTTTAAATCTTCATTTTTATGTATTATTAAATATGTATTATTATATTACTTTCTTATGTACTTTGCATAGAAAAACATAATTCAATATTAACCAATTTGGTTATGATTTTGATTACTTTCCAAAAAAATTACAATTTTATATGTATTTTTTCTTTAATGTCATAATGATTCTTGAAAAAAAAATTGTAAAAAATAAATTACTTCAATTCTATTTTGCTTCTGAAGTTTTATGGTTTTATCCTTTACAACATAATATTCTTTTATTACAATGAAAAGATGCAAAACAAAAAAAATAAAATTATAATTCAACTTCAACTTCAAATTAATGTTATAACTAATAAAATATAACCAATATCTGATTAATAACAAAAATAACTAAACAATAAGCAAATCAAATTAATAAACTAAAAAAAATGATTAATAATTATTAGGTTCAAATTTTAAAATGGCACATGTATTGGTCACCCATATGTGTGCTTATTACTAGAGTGCTTATGGTCCCAAAACCTATTTCCACTTTAAATGAAGTTACAAAAGTCCTTAATAGTAGTGTGACAAGTGGGAGTAGGCATGCTAGTGGCAATGGAACCACTAGAAGCGGTGGTATTGATCCTTCCAATAGTATGCAAGGTCCTTTGCCCACATTTGATCTATATTTGGAATTCTTTTGAGAATAACAATAGAATTATCAATGTTTTAGACCAAAAAATTGAAGAGTTTATAAGAATTTCAACATAAGCCCCGATGAGAACTTATAGGAAGCCTATAAACAAATGCATAGATTGATCATGGTGACACAAGGCATGATGAAAGGCCAAACAATCCAATTTTGGTATGGGGTCCTAGACAAGGAACTTAGGCATCAAGTGAGGGATGCCATGCTACTTCTACCCACACGACCCACTTTGGCAAATGTGTTCTAATTATTGGAACAAATAGAAATGAATATTGTGGATCTATGAATGGTTACATTTGGATTTAAGAAGGAAAACCCAATGAATGCATCCACACCATCAATTCAACATTATGGCTAGCCAAATAAGATTGCATTTAAAGTTCCTTTATGTTGGTTAAATATTTTAGGCCTTCCACATGGGTTTGAACTATTGGAAGGTAACATCCATGATCAAGATGAACTTCCATATGGATAGTGGGCAATGTCAAAAAATGCCATTCATTTAAGTTCCTGAATTGGATCTTACCCAACCATGGAGCACATTAACCAAGTTACATGCATTGGCCAATTATTTTATCAAGTTTGGCACATTTTACTATTGCCAAGCTCAAAGACAATTTTGGATGTTAGTAATGGGTTGCTAAGGTTAAGCCCATCAAACACCAAGGTTATTTTATGGGATATTTCCAAGGATGGTAAATTTATGGTTTAACCATAATGTTATAATCAAGGATCTAAGTATGGCAATACAACTATGTGGAATGGAACCCATTGGTTAGACATGCCTCCAAATGTATGTTCTGATGTTGTAGCAACGTCCCATTTTGTTGCCAACATTAGTTATTCAAAGTTACTGGCAATCCTTGCCAAACATCATCACATTGTTGGGGGTGCAAGATCTGGATATGATTGGGATAGTAGATTTGGTCATTTTAGGATAGTCATGTTAGGCCATGTAAATGGATGTTATTGTAATTGATTTGCACACTCATCAATTCCAATGGTTATGCACTAACATAACACCATTAAAGATGATCCAACAAGCATATTAGTTCATCCCTAAATCACCCACATGTTTGGTGGATGACATATTGAATCTACCATTGATGTGTGGTTTGTCATGATGACTAGCCATGGCCACCTTTTATGGTGGTTAATAAGGTTGGCTTTCCATGAACAACCCTACTAACAATCTTGAGTTTTTCACGTTTCATGTTTTTTGGGATGGAGGCCTCATGATGATTTGGGATTCCACTATTTTTATAATGGAGGACCCTAATGTGAATGAACCATAATGGGCCATGGGCTTTCACACTAACACCATAACCGTGTTCAACATTCCTAAAAGAATTCATATTTGTGGATTTTGGGGCAAGTTATGAACCTTAATTGCCTTAGATGGCATTTTTGTTTAACCTTGGCTGAACAAGCACATTTGGCCCAATCTTTCCCACCCACCTACCCTACATTTCCACTTGTTACACCACTAGTTAGGATAGTCATGTCATGGCAAGGGGGAGGTGATGTTATAACATGATCAATTACACATCTTTAATATATGTGGGATTAAGACCACCAAAAGGGGTTTATGGGTGTTGGGAAAGAGGTTGGTGATGTAGGGCACCAAGATATTATGGTACCCCCCAAATGTTCTACATAAGAACCACAAGTTATGTTTTTGGCTTCAAGGTAGTGGGGATAGTTTGTCATCCCAACCTAAGGTGCCCTTGACCATAACCACATGGGAACCATATATGGTCTAGTAGTTGTAGGGGATGAAATTTGCACAACACAATGGCTATGGATCGTGTTTGATGTTTTTACCTCCAACTTGAAATATTTGGGCCAATTAAAGGACAATAGGTCCAAATTATACTAGAAGATGATAATCCAATTTTCAAGAAACCTTGTAGGTTTAGTGAAGTGGAGAAGGCTTTAGTTCAAGCTTGGATAACAAAATTGTTGGATAGAGGTTTGGTGGAATTACTAGGGGTGAATATGCATCGACAATAGTGATGCCAATCAAGAAGGATTTTGACAATTAAACCTAATGCCCATATGTGTGGGAATTACCATCTAATGAATAAATGGACTCATTTGAAAAAATATGCCATGCTTTATCGGAAGAGATTTTTGATGCCCTAGGACAAACAAATTTTTATAATACCTTGGACTTATGGTCAAGTTATGTTCAATTACCATCAAACAACGATAACAAAGTCAAAACAACATGAAGATGGCTTATGCATGAATGTGAAGCCCGAGTTTAGAGCTTTGAGCTTAGAACTTAAGGTTTAATATGATTTTAATCCACCTACATGGATGAATGATTGCAAATGGATGAATTTCATTTATGATTGAAAGATAAATATATTCAAATATTAATATCTCAAACTCGAATGTCATTTAATAATTATGGGGGTGAAAACTTGATCAAGTAGTACTTTGTCACAAAAAATTACAAGTGGACACAAAAGATTTTTGTTGCATTGAAAGTATAAATATTATTTTATTCAATGATTAATATGAAGATATTATTTCACTTTAATATTATAGTTTTGAAAAATGAACATCTTCAAGTAGATTTAAGTAGATTTTACAAAAATTGCACCTATTTGTAGGATGTCTCCAATCTTAGAAAATGGGTTGCAAGTAGATGAATATTGAACTTTTTCTACTTTCAAGTTGATGTAGCCTTAAAAATTACTTGTGTACTATAAAATTATGCATGTTATTATCATAATACATAAAACTTATAGTGTAAAAGTAGGTTTGAACAAGAAATTGACCTTATCAAGGCCAAATATAGTTCTCAACTATTTTATGATACCAAAATGATTTTTTTTTTCAAGAAATCATTTTCATGAAAAATGTTAAGTAATCAAAAAAATATTACCATGAAATGAGTGTCAACCCCCCCCCAAATTGTTATTAACAACATTATATATTTACTTCGTAGAAAATTGGGGTGCCTTGAAAATAAATAATCAACAAAAAACACCTAGTTGTCATTTATGATAGTAGGTTGTTTGGAAAAAACTAATTAAGGTGCCTAAAACTGAATTTTAATTTATTTCAAAAATCAATTATCATTAATGACATTACATAGTTTTAAAATATTTAAAACATTCAAAACCCATTGTTGTCAACAACATTGGTTAAATTTGAAGAAAGTCATGGCACTTTTGACAAAGAATGAAAAGAAAACCCCTTTTTGTTACCAATAACATTTATAAATGGGTTTGAAAAAAATTGTGGCACCTTTAGAGGAGGGGGAGGAAAAAACCCATTGTCATCAACAACATTGGGTTAATTTGTTTGGGAAAAAGAAAAAAAGATAATGAAATTTATTCCAAAAAAAAAAGGACCATGGGGTGGATGTTAACATAGTAATGGTAATATAGTTAAGACATTTACATTATATCATTTAGTAAATGTTATATCATATATAATTAGATTGTGTGTCATGAAGCTCTAATTAATTGAAATTATGGAAAAAAAAAACCCATTATAATTTAATGATAAAATGAAACATTCATCCAATATTCTAATGGAAGTTCTATTTATTAAACACATTTATTAAATGCAATTAATTTTTTCATCCATACATTAGATGAATGAAAAAAATCATTCGTTTGTAATGAAGATGCATGCTTACATTCATCCCCATCTTTGCTTTTAGGTTTAGTAGTACAACATTCATTTTGCAGTTCAATTCTTGGGATTTACTTGGATGTGTATAGGGGGAAATACATTTTACCATCCCACATTTTAATTTTAGGCTTTAGGTTCAAACTTTAGGCTCATGCGATAACTTGCCTCAAAATAACATTTTGGGGGATTAGTCTTCATGGGAAGGATTATTTCTACCAATTGAAGTTTTTGCCATTTGGTATCAAGAACACCCTTATAGAGTTTCAAAAGGTCGTGGATTGAATGTTGATGAATATTGGTTTTGCCAAATGTTACATTCATGACATCGTTGTTTTTAACACGACCTTAAAAGATCACATATGTCATTTGTAAGAGATATTTGGAAAACTTAAATAACATAACCTTAAGTTTCATTGAACTAAATGTTAATTTTTTCATGTTTTGGTGGAGTACCTAGGTCACATGATTTATTTAGATGGATTGGGAGATTTGAAGGTGAAGGTTGGAACGACATTTTGTTCTCCAACCAATGGATATTAATCAATTATGAGCCTTTTTAAACTTGTGTAATTATTATCAAAGGTTTGTCAAATGGTTTAGTAACATTGCCAAACCCTTTCACCTAATTGACCAAGATTAACTATGAGTACATATGGGGTGAAATACAAAAAAAAAAAGATCTTTTCAAGAATTGAAGGCCAAATTCGTATCATCTCCTATTTTGAAATGACCCACCCAAGGACAACCATTCCAACTATGCGTGGATTGAAATATTTTGGAAAGGAACTCACCCAATTTTATGATGACAATTGAAAGTTTGTGGTGGCATATGCAAGTCGATCCAACAACAAAATAAAGGCCAAATATAATTCATATGAAGGGGAGTGCCTTACTGTTGTTTGGGCGATGTCATTAATTTGATGTTATTGTTATGGTAACCCATTCACTTTGGTTACCATTCAAGTTTTGAATGGAATTAGATCAACTCATAGGAATTAGATCTTTAAGTTAACTAGGTGGGCACTTATCTTACAATAATATGATTTTAATATCATTCATAAGGTTACATTACAACATAATGCATCCTTATACATCAAATGCTTTCATTAGATTTTGAGTGAGTTCACTGGTCCCATTAAATGGGACCTAGTGGGGATAAAGCAAGTTCACTAATCCACTAAACGGGGACTGGTGAATTACACCCACATTTTGTAATAATGCTACAAAGGTGAATTGGGATGTTGATGGGTTAAGTTGGAACCCAAATTCTAACAAGTAGAATATAATTGGGGCGCAATGTTGCCATGGAGATGTGGATTTGGAGGTAGTATCATGATGACATGTATCAAAATACTTATGTACCCTACTTGGTTGTTACAGGGATGTATTTCAAACTAACATTGGTGATGGTGATTCCCATGACATGGACATTGAACCGAAAGGTGATGGTGCCTTGGACATACATGCAAATGCACCTATTATTGCATATTTGCAAGCAAGTGAAGTTTCAATTGGATTCACACCCAAGGAGCGGGACCAAATTGTGCACAAAACCAAAAGATTCAAATGGGAAGGTAATTCCTTGTTTGTGGGTGTGGATAGATGGACAAGTGTGAATGGTATTTAACCTAGAACAATGTGAGCACCTTATTCAACATGCTCACAAAAAGTTGGGCTATTTTGGGGTTTTGATGGACCTATAGTTTGTTATAAGTAAAAATATTGTTAGCATGGGATGTAATTAAAGGTTCAACAATTTGTTTGTTAGTGTTTTATGTGTGATTAGGTTTGAGTTTTGTTTATTGCACTTACATATCATTTTTTGTCATTGCCCACGACGGGGCTTGGATATTGTGGTACATTCAAGCGAAACTGAACCAATGAATGTGTAACTAGTGCTTGGCTTTTCACATTTTAATGTTAAAAATTATATTAATGTTACATAGTTTTTTTACATAGTTTACACTAACATGTTTTTCATATAACATGGAACCACGTGATTGTTTTCGAAATTAATCTAATGAGGATAAAGTAATAAAAATTTGTTGAAACATTGTAACTAATGATTTTTCAATGGCTTTTGTTGTTTTAAGGACTTTTAATATAGTTTTTAATGGATTAAAAATGACACATTTCTGAAAAGAACTTTTAAACACATATTTGGAAAATAATATAATGCAACATATTTATAGGTCATATAAAATTTTTGATGATTTTTTCAAGTTTGCATTTGGAATAATCCTAGGATATTTTGAAAACATTTTGGGAATAAACAATGACCATGGGTGCATCGATCATTGGTTCCTTTTAACTTAAATTTACCCATCGATGGATCTAGATTTTTTCATACCACATAATTTGACCATTTGATATAATCAATATGTTTTGGTTATGCTTAAACCTTTCTCAAAATGGTTAAAAATATGGCATTGTTGGATGTAATAGTGAGGGTGCACACCCCAACACTATTTAAAGGACTCAAATGCGAGTTCAAAAGTGGAAATAATAAAAGGAGTTGGGGTATGCTCCTTAGTTCACAACACTTTAGGGGCAAAAGGGTCATGTTGGAGTTTCAGAATAGGGATTAAGAAGAGTGACAAGTGGGTCAACTATTCACATGAACCTGCACAAACCAAACAATAAGTTGGTTAGTGTGTAGTTGTATCATTCTTGTTGCATGGACAAGTCACATGCATACATGGACTCACAAAACTCACAACGACCTGGACCTGGGGGAAATAACCACCTTCCCCTTTTTAGTATTCTCTGTGCTTGGCCATGGGGCCTACATTCAAATGTCATTTTGTCCCGAGACTCTCAAGTTGAAAATATCAAAATTCCCAAAATTGGGACTCCCACGACTTTGAAGGCCCATATTTTTTTGTGCAGACTTTTGATTGAAATGAAGCATGAAAAAAAGTTTTAACCTTTGTCGAGATCTTTCCAACAATATGTGGCACACCACCTACACACAAGCAAATCAAGGCAATTATTGACTTTTAATGGTTGTGAGTCAAATTGGTAAATTGAATCCTGGCCTTTTTTTCGGCCATAACTTATGTTTTAAATATTCGAATGGAACGTGTAAGCCCCTTTTAGACATTTAGATATTTCCAATGGTATAAAAAAAAATTCAATCCAATGAGTTTTGACCTTATAATTGTTCTCTGAAAATTTGAAGGCCATTGGGATTCCAATTCCCAAAGTGGGAGACGACTTGGGAGTGTGTGATTTCGTTCCTTCACACCCTCCTACGCTCCTAGGAGCATGAAATGTAAATCCTGGGTTTTTTTTTTGCCCCACACCTTTATAAGCCTTTGCGTTGGTCATGAGCCCAAGGCTAGGGTTGTGACAACTACCTATGCATTTTCGGACAAGGTGTTTAGTAGATTTGGGGCTCCAACTAAAGTATTCTTTGTGAAAAATACAAAATTTTTTGGGGAGTTCCAATAGTTGTGAAATAAAGCATTGATTGATCATTGCACGATTTCACAAGACCATCCCAAGGCGGACATGTTAATTGAATGGATGGTGTAAATGATGAAGTGAGGTTTGTAAAAATATGGAGTTTAAAATGACGATACTTGAAATTGGAACTTACAATTACCATCGTTAGTTATGGGGTATAGGTTTAACCAACAAGCCTCACTTCATATTTTCCACTATATTTTAATTATTTGGATGTGAACCCAAATATTAACTTTAATTTGAAAAGATGCAATGATAATAATCAACGTGGATGATCTTAATGTGTAGCTTCAAGCATGTGAATAACAAGTTATCTCGTTTCAACATGTACGTCCATGGCTATGGAGAATTTCACAACTACCCAACACCAAGATACCTTACATTATGCTATTACTAATGGATGTGGTTGTTGGCCTCAAATTTGTAAATTGGAACCAAGAGATTATGTGTATTTGTAGTAGACAACATTAAACATTTTGGATGTGGCTATAGGATGTGTTATTATTCATGTGTAGAAGGTCTTGCCTTTCAAAGTGTTATTGTTGGAGGTAGTCAAACATGAAAAAAACGTGTGCATAATTGTGCACCCCAATGTGGATGGTTGAATTGATTCATTGTTAACAATGGTTTTTGTTGGCCTATGATGTATGTTATGTGAACAATTTTCAAGGGCCACCATTATGTTGATTTGTGATTAATATTCTCAAGGTTAGCATATGGGATTTTTTTGCCACCCTTAGAAGAAGTGCCAATCAAAAATTGATTTTGCTTTTGATGCATTAAATAAACCTAGGTTCCTAGCAACACAACAAAAGGTGTCTTTGTACGCCAAATGATTTCACTAGATTTTGAATGAATTCATTGGTTGTAATGAATGGGGACCAATGAAGAAGCAATGAATTCACTGGTCTAATGAATAAGGACTAGTGAACTGCACCTACATTTTGTAGTAGTGTAGGGTTGATATAACTTGAGTTCATAATATATCATTAAATGTAATACTTTATTTTGAAGACAAAGCCTCTTGTGACATAACATCTTGTTATCTTTGCATCAATTCCATTGTACCAAGAGTGAAAGGTAGGAGCTAGTTCTCTCTTGGCTCTTGCAAGTTCTATAATCACAAATGAACCAAAGTAGTTGGTAGTGTGTATGCATGCCTTAAGCTTTTGCTATTTGCTCTCTTTACCTTAAGGTCCAAAGCAATGTTGGCTGGTTATCTCTTTTCTTAGTAACCATATACTTGCTCCTTTGGTATAGGGAGATTACTACCATAACATGCAAAATGAGTAAAACTTGTTGGAAGTTGTAAAAAGAAGAAGTAACGCCGGTTGTCAAAGGTCTTACCCCCATAGGAACCTTACAAGTTCAATCCCACCCCCAAGGGCAGTCCTTAAAAGACTCAGGAAAGATCTGCCCCACAATTGCCCTAAAGAATAAAAGAAAAATAACAAGAAGTGCCATTGTACA
>Ga0209208_10005975_pt1 | contig 16850 bp, 14 predicted proteins | sample S1TSphfallax_3_FD_187694 | JGI IMG/M metagenome (GOLD analysis project Ga0209208, IMG submission 187694) | Host-associated microbial communities from peat moss isolated from Minnesota, USA - S1T2_Fd - Sphagnum fallax MG (SPAdes) (version 2) | ecosystem: Host-associated > Plants > Peat moss >...
CATGTGCCACTTTTTGATTCAGTTGAATGGTTCTTATTGCAAGAAATTGGTTAAAGTTAATGTAATGTGTTTATATATTACAAACTTGAACAAAATGTCTAGTGAGATTTAAATGTACTATTGATAGGGCTAGATATAATGTGTATGTGAATAGGCTCAAGTTTGTATAGTTTACATATCATAAGGCCTATATTGAATTAAAGGCAGTGAGAGTAAATTTTGAGGCTCTTCAATAAAAAGTACAAATACGTCAAGGACTTGTCAATTCCATTTTATTTAAAATGACGTTCAAAATAATATAGGGTGTAACCTATTGAAAAATAATTTATTTCAATGTAAATATGGTGCTTATGATTCATTACGATAATATCTTTAAAATATAACTAGTATATTTTAGATATTTTATAGCAAACCTATATTATATTCAAAATATGCCATCATTTCATGACAAAGTAAATAAATCCTTTTATTTCAAGTGTTTATTAAAATATACAAGTAGTGACCTCCTTGGGACAAATATTCAACTAATAAACAAAAGTTTGTTAAAGCATTTTGATACAACTAATTTTTTTGGATTCCTTGTTGGCAACACATTTTTATTTGCTAGGAGTTCTAGACTTGAAGAGAAAAAAACTAACCAAAGATGTTTGACCAAATAATGTCAAATGAAATGTGTAATGTTGAATCTTTACATCATGAAAGTAAAATGGGTAGAAACAATTCCATAATTAAGTGCCAAGCCTACTTCCATTCCAAGTCTTAAAAGGGACCAACTAATTTGAACAAGTGCAAGTAATAACATTCCTCAATTCCTTTCAATTTGAACATTGCTTTATTCAATTTTTTGAACAAACGAAGGTAATAGAGCTCCTCAATTTGTTCCATTTAATTTAATTTAATGAATGGAATAGTGGAACTCTACAATTTGATCCTTTTAAAAAATCAATGGTGGTATTATTAAAGTTCCTCAATTTGTTCCATTTATTCTTTCACCAAATGGATGTATTAAAGCTCCTCTATTAATTTCATTTCATTTTTTTTCTTTTTTCAGCAAATGCTTGTACTTAGACCTCTTTAATTTGTTCCATTGTAATTCATTTTATTTTTGAGAAAATACATGTGATAAAGTAGTTCCATTTTTTAATTGAAAATATAATGAATATTAATGCAAACCTTCATGAATATATCATCTCAAAATGCTAAAAAATCACCAATCTAAATATGGTACATGTGAATTCAATTCCATAATATTTCACAACATCAAAAAATAATTTACAACTTCAAAGATTAGGATTTAAGAAAAAATAATTTCTTATGAAATTTCCATTAATTTTTATCCCAAGATACAAAAGAAATTGATTCAAAAAATTGAAAATTTATAACATATTAATTTATAGAATGTTTGTGTAATATTTTCACTGTCTTCATCTCAATTTTTTTGACCAAGAGCAATTTCATGTGAGTTGAATAATTTTGTGTTTGTTATCATGACAAACTTGAATCCTTTGATAAAACATGAATTGAAGATTTGCTTTATGAATTTCTAAGATCTTTTGATCGGTTTTCATACAAACATTTTTGGTTTGTATAGATGGTGAAATTTGTTCATTTGTTTATGGTATTGATACATTACATTTCCTTGTTAGGTATTTTGTTCTATCCCCTCACACATATGCATTCATTTTGATAGTTTTGATGAATTAAGGCCTTTAGCTTGAACCCTAATAATTATTTATGAAAAGGTAAAAATATCCATAACAAGATTCAAAGATAACATAAAAATGAATTCATTCAAAACCTTATGAAAAGAGCATAAACACTTAAATATATATATGAAATTGAAAAAATCACCATATATATGATAAAAAAATACTCACAATTTATATACCAAAAAGCCATCAACATTCTGACATTATATTGTTTTTATTGAAAAGGCAATGCTTGGTGTTGCCTTTCAAGGTGAATATTGGATAACAACACAAATGCCCTAGCAATGTTTCACTTCAAAGCCCTAACATTGAGTTGGACAAGAGGGCATATTCATGGTTAAGGTACCAAAAAATATGGTATAACAATAAAGGATCACAAAGGACTATTTTGGATTCATGATTATAGTAGATTGGTGTATGGTTATAATTATAATGATGTCATGTTAATCTAATAAAAAAACCTAAGATTAGATTGGATGCAATATAAATCTCTTTTTGAATCCTTTTAAATAATTTGAATCCTTGTTTTAATTGCAATTTTCATTTTCAAGGAATCAAAAAGAATGTTAAACAATGCAATTGATTTCAATTTCCTTTCATGCATAAATATATGTTTGTCAATGTTCATGTAATGAATTTTATTAAATAATATATGATATTATTTTTTTGAAAAATAGAAAGCCCATTCTGAAAGGGCTATAAGGATAATGATTTTTATTTTCCATTGGTTGATTTTTTGTACTCATTAGGTCAAGAATTTGTGCCCCTAAGTGTTGAAAACATGGGTAGGAAATTTTCATGCAAGAAAACATTTTAAGTTGTTTATAAAAGCTTATGTATTCATTTTTTGCATTTTTGTTATTTTACCAAAATATTTATTTATAATTACATATGCATGTGAAAAATCACCACCACAATGAAAATTATCATAATTTGAATTATCCAATTTTTTTGTTTAAATTCATTCCATGTAGATTTTATATTTGAAAGATAGGAAAAACAAAATCCTTGAATCCCAAAAGGAATACTTTAATCATGAATATGCCCAAGGGTTGACATGTTGTATACCCCAATTTGCTACATGCTCCTAGATGGGAAGAAGGGCTTGAATTTTATCCAAAAACTCATTCATCGTGAATAGGTCAAAAACAAAAAAATTGTGCCCCTATGCCTTTGTTGGTAGCTTGTTAAGTTGTTTGGTATTGAAAATGTTGAGGTCTTTAGCAATCTTTTTCAATGTAACTCTTTCATTCAACATATAGTGGACATATTCAATATAAGGTTTACTAAAGGTTGTGGATTTCAATCACCCATTTGTTAGTCTATAACTCACCATTTAATGACTAGGCGTTACCATTGTAACAAAGAAATATATTTCAAATACTCAACCACAATGAAGTTGACTTTATATGAAACAATTTTCCAAGCACAAACTATCTTTGAATGAACAAAAAGATCACGTGGTTGAAGTACACTTGCTACAATTCAATGAATGAATGCCACACATAATTGGGTTCTTGCAAAAGCTTCAATTAAAAACTTATTGTGTGATTTGAGGTTTAGGTTTAAGAATTCATTCTAAATATTTTGAATTTACAAAGACCCTAAAAAAACATTTTCTTTTTCAAGGATGCTCTAAACTCCATGCAAATGAATGAAAGCCCAAAATAAAACAAATATGCAAAATCAAACCATCTACAATCCTTTGCTACAAACCAAATAATCAATATTATACAAATTTGACTCGATATCATAGCCCCTAAATTCCTTAATGCACATTGAACTACAAGTTATAACAAAAAAATTTGCAAAACTTTTTCCTTTCCAAATGTATACATACATAAAGGTTACCTAAGTCCAATGCACCAAACAAACTAAGAGGAGGAAGTGTATGCTATTAGCTAAACTTTTTAATATGTGCATCCACCTCATGCTTCTTTTCTCTTCCCTCGCTCCTAACGCCACCTACATTTCCCAATTCCTTACCTTCATATTCCTAATCCTACGAAGTCCCAAACCTTTCAAAATGTAAGGAACAAAAAGATTTCCAATGTGAAGTGAAGCCATTAGATTGAGTTTCCCATTCATGTGGAACATTCCTTGTAAAAAATAGTTCTTCGAATAAGACAAAAATGATCAATGTTTTGCATGTATGTCTCAATCCATGTGCTTTTTCTTCTTCACAAATGGACAAGCCATTTTTCAAAATCTTGGTTCCTTTTCCAAATTTACTTAAGTTTATTCACTTGGTTGTTGTTGTTGCTAGGTACATCAAAAAATGTCATCCACAATTCTAACTATTCAAAAGATCTAGCTTATACAAAAAATAGTCCTCAATCGTATTATAACAAGCTTGTGGGGGTAACTTTCATTTCATTTTAACTTGCCCATTTAAAAACAAGATTCTAAGCCAAATGAATAAAGAAGTGAAGACATATTTGGTTCAATAGACCCTTGTGAATTTAATGTGTTCACTAGCCTTTTGGAAGAGAATGTTAATTTGTTGATATAAGGAGTTAAAGGTAGACAATGAAAGGTAAAACATGAAGAAAAAGAGGAAAACTCTTCATGTAAAACTAATTTAAAAAAAAAGTTGTAAAAGATGGAGAGTGAGATGAAGAAGAAATTGTTGTTGAATGGAGACATGGAATTGATACTTAGAATTTGATGAACCAAAGTGAAGAACTCTTGTTAATGCAATACTTCTTCAAATTTTCTAAGCAATTTGTTCTTTTGATCAATAATTATTATGTCAATCAAGCCTTCCATGTATTGATTACGTACATTTAAATCATGAACATTAACACATGAAATCAAAAATCCTCATTATAGTGGAAAAAACTTACCCAAATTACTTGTTTGAACACTTTCCATTTGGACACCCATTCTTGCATTGATGACATTACATGTAGCATCACCACAAAATATCACCCTCAAATTTATTCACATTTTTACCATGATGCTCTCAATTTGAATAGTCCTATACCATGGTTATGTTTTACCCAAATTTATTGACATTTTTATCATGATGTTCTCAAGTTGAATAGTCCTATACCATAGTTTTGTTTATGGTTCAATGATATCTCCACATGCAAGGAGCTACCCAAAAAGAATTCATTTTTGAAGAACTGTTCATGTCCCTTTAAAAACTTGAAGAAATGTTCAAGTCCCTACATGAAATTGAGGAAATGCTCAAATTCCTACTTGAACTTGAGGACATGCTTGAGTTCAGTCAAGGTGTTGTTACTTCCTAAGCACTTTCTTGACCACAATGACCATGGCCATCACCAAAAGCAAGAAGACTAGAAAAGATTACCGAAAAGGGTGTTTCTTTCATGTTCTCATCTTTGTGACCCACAAATCCATGTTAGGGATAAGATAATAATAAGGTATGGAGAAAAGATGTGCAACATCAATTGCCATGCTAGACTCCTTCAAGGAACACAATGAGATTCAATACAAATCTTTTTTTGCACAAAGCTTAAACCACACAGAACACATACCAAAGATGAAAACAAACTACATGGGTTTCGATAGAGCTTGTTAAACCAAGTAGAGAAATTGGTTTGGGACTACTTTGTTTCATCACCTCTTCTACAACAACTCTTTGAAGGCATGCTGGTGACACACCATTTGAAACCCCACATTTGAAACCAATGCATTTCAAATTGAGTTGATTGAGCTTTTGTTTTACACACGACCCTCTTGCTATGCCAACCCTCTTGTTGCTTCCATGGCAATTCCAAGGAGCAACACTACACAGCCCTGTCTCAGCCAAAGTTCCCCTCCGTTCCCTGGTGTGTTCTCCTGCAAATAAAATTCAAAAAAAAAGAAAAAGAAAAAAGAAAGGACAGACCCTGAAGACTTAAAAAATACGATAATATATATTCGTATACGATACGTATAAAATACATCGTATACAGGACGGCACCTGATCATGCTGTCTACCGTGTACTCGACTGACCCCGTAAGCATCTACCGCGTGGATCTCTAAATATGCGCCCGTCTGCTCACCTGACCAACGGCGCGCATCTACCGCGTGCTCCAGAAGCACAGGGTCCAAAGCCTTGCGCTCCGCTCGCCATTAGAAACCCCGTGACCGGGATCGTGAAATCGCCAACCTCTTTCTTGCATGTGAGAAAGGGAACCTTCCCCGAGGCAATGGAATCTTTCCTCGGGCGACGGATGTCGTTGCAGGCAATCGTGGATGCAGCAGATTCACCAAGTCCGCCTTCCATAGAGGTCGAATTTTGTATATGCTATTGTGTGTGTTTATGCGTCTCTCTCTGTCTCTCTCTCTCGCTGCGGACTGTGGTTCTTCTGCGACTCCTGGTTTGTGCGGCGCGCTCCGGTTTCCTTTCCAACATTAAGGTAAAAGATCTAAAACAAAATACCTGATGTCGCCTTTTTGGTTCTCTTTGTTCCTCTTTTTTAAAAGCTGAGACGTGAATTTCTGGCGATGCTTGCGAGTATCGGTGATGGCAACGAGAGGCATGGATGTTCTTGTTATGTGTAAAAGATCTGAAACAAAATGCCTGTTGCCGCCTTTGTGTTCTCTTTGTTCCTCTTTTTCCAAATCCGAGACGTGAATTTCTGGCGTTGCTTGCGAGTATCGGTGATGGCAACGATAGGCATGAATGTTCTTCTTGTGTGTATTATTATTGTTCCTGTTCTGTAGATTTTTCTCTTCTCCTCCAAGGTGCTCTCTCGCTTGTTCCTGTTGTATATTATTGTTGTTCTCTCCTCCAAAGACACTCTTGCTTTATATGAAAGTCGTGATTGTAGGTGCAATAGAACACTCCTTTCTGGCAACGGTCGGTTTCTTTGTACCGAATGTGCACAGTCTTGTTACAAGACTCCTCCTTCACGATTCAGATTGTGGTTTGTAGACTCTCACGGCTGTATGTGCCATCACTCTCTAGAGTCTCACGGCTGTATTCCAAAAAACGAAGGCGGTCCAAGGATTTCGGACATGACTGGACGCATTCATCTATTTTCGCTAGGGTGCCTGCCCGATTCTGTTCTGTCAAGAAGGTAATAATAACAAGGTGTGTGCTTGTTGTGTACTAGACGGTAGTTCCACGGGGAAGGGAAGAGAGACGACAAACATGTTGAGGAGGAATGGGACCAAGACTGGAAGCAGAAACTTGGATGAGCTGCCTTTCTCGCCTGCTGAAGAGCAAGTCAAGGTGAGAGTTTCTCACACTACTGAGAATGAGTTTCCTGGTTGTGTTTAGAAGTTCATTTTGCCAGTGTGTGAGACTTGGAATTATTGAATGTCTGGTTGTTGGACAAGGGTTTTTTTGGCTTACAGTTTAGGTACCAAGGTTGAAGTCTCTTGCAGTTCGCTTTTGTGGGAGGGTTCTTTTTGGCAGTGTGATGAGACCTGGGATTTAAGGTCTGGTTTTTGTCACATAGTTTTTTGCATACAGTTCTGGGTATCAAGGATGAAGTCTCTCTGCTGTCACAATCTGGGTTTCAGTTCTGGTTTTTCTCTTAGGTTTTTGCTTGGTTTGATTTTTGGTAATGGAAAGCACACTGGGAAACTTTTTCTAGTGTATTTGGAGGGCACCTTATATCCATGAACATCTTTTCTAGAAAAGAGGAGGGATCTTACACTGCCCTCGCCTTAAGAATGAGAGGGAAATTATGCCGACTCATAGCTGTAAGATCCCTCCCACTCTTAAGGAGTAGGTGTAAGAACCCTCCCCCTCCTACACCTTGTGGTCACTTAAGTTGTAGGTAAGGCCTGTGGAGGGGGGCACTATGCAGCCTCAGGCAGCACTAAATTCTGGTGAATGCAACTGACCAAGGGCCTTACCGTGTGTAATGACTGTGTCAACTCCTACTATCATGTGAAGAAAAAGAAAAATTGGCAGGCTAAGGAATATGTAAGAGCCCACTCAGAAACAATAGATAAACCCAGTGTCAAGAGGGAAGTTTTAAGGTGCCCTCCAACTACACAAGGAAATCTCTGATAGGTCATTATGTTCATGGTAATGTTTGCCTTGTGCTGTATGATGGGTAAAGCCCACAGATACGGGGGCTAGATTCAGCTATTGCCTCTTCATTGTAGGCCCCTTATTATCAGGATGCCCTCCATCCCTAGGCCTTTACCCTACACTTCCTGCAATGGTTTGGAAATTTTGCAAAGAGGACATTGTCTTGGAAACCTTGCTTCTATATGAATTTCAGTTGAATTCTACTTTCCACTGTAGTTGTGGTCTATGTGGTGCTAAAGGATTTGTTTCTTTGCCCTGTTTTTTCACAGGTTAATGAATTGCGAGCAGCAATTGGGCCACTAACAGGGCATGCAAGCATCTATGCTACAGATGCATGTCTTAAGCGCTACTTGCGGGCACGCAATTGGAATATCAAGAAAGCAGAGAAGATGTTGAGGGACTCACTCCATTGGAGATCAGTTTTCAAACCAGAAGAAATTCAATGGGTTAGTTTGTTCAAACCTTACAAGTTTGTAAGAAGTATATATGTTAGACAGAGAGGATGCTTCAAGCTCATAACTTCCTTTTGTGTACCTCAACTGGTTCTGTATCTTGGATTGATTTTCAGTTCCCTTACATCAATTCTTATTCATGTCATAAGATGGATCCACAACTCATTAGGCTGCAGTTAGGTTGTTTTACTGGATCTTTGCTGCAAAATATTCTACAAGATATGACTTAGAAATATGTAGCACAAAGGCTGCAATGCTTGATTGGAGCATTGTAGATATGGAAATGATGGTCTATCTTTGATTTTTGTTATTTCATCTGGTCAATGATTTTGTAGGCTGATATATCTGGCGAATCGGAAACAGGAAAAGTGTACAGGGCAACCTTTAGGGATAAGCATGACCACACTGTTATTGTTATGCACCCCACCAGACAGGTAATTGAAGATCTATGCAACTGGCTTGAGTGGTTACTACATTCATGAGAGTGAAGAAGCAAGATGGAACCCCAAAAATTGACAGGGCCAAGTTGTTCTTTTGGGCTATGCAATTTGATTTGAGATGGAGGTTCATGAATAGTGGTTTTAAAGGCTTCCAATGTAGACTTCGGACGTTCATGGTTTGATTACTTGGATTGGTACAGAACACAAGTAACATGGATGGGCAGATCAAGCAGCTTGTTTACACTTTGGAGAACACAATTTTGAACCTGCCACCGGGCCAGGAGCAAATGGTATGGTTGATTGATTTCCATGGTTGGGGTGTCAAGCATTCCACTCCTATCAAAACTGCTCGTGAAATTGCCAATATCCTACAAAATCACTACCCTGAGCGGCTACATGTTGGAATACTTTTGAACCCACCACGTATTTTTCAAGCATTCATGACAGTAAGATTTTGGCTCAAAATACTTCTCTACTTGCAAGAATGAAGGCAATCAGTACCTGCATGATTCATTCCTTTCTTCTGTTGTGCTTTTGCTTGTTCCTTTTTCAGCTGAATGTTTGCTTACATTTGTGTAGTCTGTTTAAAGTCAGCAAAATACAATTGATGGTTCCTCTCACACAAGTGACTCATGTTTCTGCTCTGGTTTACTTCTTGATTGAGTTGTCAGCCTGTGTTAGTTAATCTTAATTATGTCAAAAAAACTTCTCCAACATATATATATGTACTTGACATATTCCCTGTGGATGGATTGCAGATTGTGAAGCCATTTCTTGACCCTAAGACTTTTCAGAAAGTGAAGTTCGTTTATACCAGGAATCCTGAGTCTCGTAAGTTACTGGATGACTATTTTGCAAATGATATATTGAAGGAGGTTGTGGAGAATCCTGCTGATTACAATCATGAAGAGTATGCTAAATTGATGGAACAAGATGACTTGAAATCGGCTACATACTGGAAGCTGGGTGAAGAAGACTGACCCAAAGATGGTGAGATTCCAAACCTCTCCATGATAAAACTTGAGGACTCTATCTAGTAAAACATGAGCAACCTATCCTCAAGAGGTTAGACTCCTTTCCTTGTTTCATGATTTTGTATGGTGATAGCTTTGACAGGGTAAGTTATGCGTGTCTTCTGCCGCAATACTTAGTATCATATTAGGAACAATTATCAAGTATGGTTCAAAGTTTCTCTCAGGTGAGTAGCAATTATTCTGACAGGATTAATTGTCATAGATGGGGGAGTTTTCAATTTTCATTGAATTCAATGGGGATATGTTTTCTAACCTGATTGCATTCTATTAAATAAAGAGGACAAAATCACTGCGTGGCAGTTCAAACAGGTAACTAGTTGTAAAGTTACTCCAAAACATGATTGGTCTTTTGCAGAAAGCTGTGGCCCAAATAGATATTCAGACATGTGCCAGGTGTTGCTCAATGGTGGTTTAGGGTGCAGATGCCCTGCTTTTGCAGAGTTATAAACCAAGGTACATTTTTTAGCTGATTTCGACAAAGCCTATGGATCTATGTGTACTTGGAAAAATTCAAATAGCAGCAGTACTAATGGAGGGTGTGAGCAGCGAGTGAGGAAATTTTTAAAGGCCTGGTGGTTTCAGCTGTGGAACAGGGGTGAAAAGCTGTTCAACATCAATAGGAAGTTGCAACAGCGTCTTCACAGGCTCCAGAACTCTAGCCTTTGTTTGCCATGTAGTGTACCATGGGCCTCCACCTACTTCCAGTGCACACATATCACTTTCTGTATCCAATATGACCTGCCATGTGTTCCCACCAGTATCAAGGTGAGAACATACTGGCAAAGAACAGGGTTGTTTGTGGTAAGGAGACCCTTAATGTCCACGTGAAAATATTCTACCAGTTCTTTAGTGTCCCTTTCGAAGCTAACCTACCATCCCTAGTCCTTTATCTGTGGTCCATGTACTGCTGCAAAACTCCATCAAGTAGGAAATTTCAATAATTTCTGTCACTACCAATGTAGAACATTCACATAGAAACTCCAGTGCACAAGATGAGCTCTTCTCATTGTGTATATTATCTTTCTTTGAAAGGAAAGTTTAGGAGAGGGGGCCCATAATGTGAAATATTCCACAAACCTTGCCCCGGCTGCCAGTTCGTGTTCGTTCCCAAATTTGGAGCTTCAGCTTGCCACTGAATGTGTCTTTACAGAAGGGTGCCAATCCAGCATCTGCAGTTGGAGCACGCAGTATACAACCAGGATCATCTGCTGTTGCTTCCAAATTTACCTGTCCAATTGTACATGAGAAGATCAAAGAGAAATGAATCTCATTAGAGCTCTCAGATCCCTCACTTCAAGACTTGCACTGGGCTACGTTGAAGTCATACACTTATGGAACTGATAAAGAGATTAGCAATCAAGCTGTGCAAGAAGTTCTGATGCTTGCAAAACATGCAGATAAGTTTCAGCAATTAAACAAAGATTCGTTCACCACCAACCCTAATAAAATTCCAGAGTAATATGCAAAACTGATGATGATTTGCATGTTCATTATCTAAGCCACAGTGCAAATCAGGATTAGAATGGAGTAGGAACCTCATATATGTCTGTCAAGGCAGACATTCTCCAAAGGCCCCAAGGGGTGATTTCCCACTCCACATTGCCTTTCCATGGAACAAACTCAAAGAACTTGCCTTCATAGTGTACACCAACCTGCATGCCAAAATTAAGCAGACCACTATAACTTTTTCATCAACCAACTGTGAAATAAATGTTACATTATTTCTAGTTAGATTGATGTTGATCACTCCCACATTTTCTAAGACGAAAATTAGTGACCTTTTGATTTTTGGCTGCCACCAAAACACAAGAACTCCAAGAATACTTGTAATAATACCATGGCAACATTCTCAAAAGACCCTGGGAGAGCTGGAAGTCCTCTTCTTCCACCACCTGCGGTTAATGCAACTTCTCCTGAGACGCCTTCAAATACATTGCACTGCACCTGTTTGAATTCAAAAAAAAAAACTCTGTTTTAGTCAATCTCCAAGTGTTTTGATTGCTGACCACAATTAAAAGGAATCAAGGAACTATCAAAACAACAAACATCTGGTCATACGCCGTGGCTCCTCAGCCTAAAAGTATACTGTGGAGTGCAAACTGGAGTTCACCAAATTCAGAAGCCTTAGTTCCCAAATGCAAGATTGATTGTTCGATTCTGATTTTTATTCATGATGCTAGCACAAATAAGATTAAAATTTCACTACAAATTAGACATTCCTTTGGAAGTCAACATTTTCCTTTCCATATGTGGGTACCAAAATTTGGTGCAATGTTATATGCCATAACAATAGACAGGTTGCACAGTGCAAGGTGGCAGAACCAAATGGGGTTTGCATTTAATACACACCCAAAACCACTTTGTTGGGAAGGAGCCACCCCAATTCTTCTCAGAATAAGAGGGCGCATCCTCAAATTCATATCGTCTATCTCCCCACTCAATCCATCCTGCTCAAAAGCCACCATGCTGAATTAGCTCCACCTTTGGCACTGCCAGGGAGCAGAGGCTCTCAGTCACCCTCCTTGCTCCTGCTCTAGGGGCAAAATTTTGTTATGTTGAATTGAGCATTAATAGTGTTGACAACAGATTTAGCCAGATGAAGAAGTCACAGTAAGCACCCTAAAGTCATGAACACTATGAGTGGAGCATGTCAAATCATGTCATATGCATGCAGACATATACTGATATCCTGAAAAACCTCTATGAAGACAACTGCAACCTCACATTAAGTCATCCCAAGGAAGTACCTGTGGATAGGCCAGCAGCCATGCACACCTGCCAGTGAGGCTCAAACACAGGGAGTGCTGCCAGCCAGCCAGCAGTGGCCTTTTGCTCTGAACCAACTGTTCCCCAGCCGTAAATGGGGCGGGTGCTGTATTCCCACCGTGCAGATGGGACTGTCTCCACATAATCTGACCTGTACAACCATTTCCATGTGAAGTAATAGTTACAGGAACTTCATCACTATGGACATCCACTTGGGTTGGTATTTGAATTTCACCATATTAGCACTGTTGTAGCAACATCAGTCCTCACTTTCACCACAAATTTGCAAGTGATCTGAATCTTACTGCATTGTCAAGGTAGGAACAAATGTATATCTCCTGTTTGGTTGAAAGAGGATACAATTGAAAATAGCTCAGAAAATGCTCTTCTCATAACCAGCATTCTGGTTTGAGACAGGAAGCATGTGATAAGCTTTTGGTGCTAAACAATAATTGACATATCATCAATGACCAGCTTAAGGACACACGTGCCAAACTTGATGCATGAAGCATACCTGCCATTGTCACGTAGAAACCCCTGGTGCCATGAGGGTGTTACTTGGAAACCTTCCTCAACACGATTCCAATACTCCTGCTCTAAACCACATTCCAAACATTTGTCCTTCCCTTCACATCAACAAGTGTATCTTTCTGAGTAACCATTCAAAATCAAACTGGAAAATTGAAGTTCTCTGTTTGTGGTTGTAATGTCACTTATGCAAGTGAAGTACAAGAAAGCTGATTGTTTTGTGTGATACATTTAGTCTTCAGACTGTAGACTAGAATGAATTTTGGGGCAAGGGTTAGGAAATTTACAGTGGGTTCCAGCTCTGACATGGGTGGTGATCTTCCTCGTTTGGACAGGAATGTGTGTCCTAGTGCAAGTTCATGTCTGTCTACACCACAAAAAGAACTGAAAAAATCAGTTTCAATGTGAAAAACATGAACTTAAAATCACACAGAAAAACCATAATCTCACAGCTGCCTTAGAGTCTCATTCCTGGAAAATGGACAAAGAAGGCTGCTTCCGAGGTATTGCTATAAATGCATATCTTGTGTGCATATGTACTTACTGCCCCAGAAAGGTTTGACACTCTTGTCATATTGCAAGAGGTATGTGTCATCAGCCCCCATGATTTGAGCTCCCACCCCAGGAAACACAGGACTCTCAAACAGATTCCCCAGCCCAAAAGCACTTGGTGCCACTCCTGGATCCTCTACGGAGTACATCCATGCAAAGCTTTGCTTCTGTTCCGGTAGTGAAACCTTGAAGTACCAGCCTTCAAAGAAACGCCGACTTGTGCCATCAAAATGGTACCTAGAAATCATGAGAGAGGTGTGGAGAGATCTTCAATGCATGATGGATAGGTATACATGTAGAGCTCTGGAAAGTAGTGTTCTATTTTGTGTGTTTCCTGCTGAAGGCCATGCTGAAAACCGGCATATACACCAAGAAGTCATGCAAATTATAGGTCAAGATGCCATGCAAATCATAGACCAAGATGTCATGAACATCACAGTTGACCAGAAAATCATGAAATGCAACTCCCAAAACAATCCTTGCCATTCTGAATTGTCCCACAGAGCGGTGGTGAGATGGAGAGAAAGAGAGAGAGAGTGTCAGATTTCAAATTTACCCACTATGAGGAGTGCGCGTCTCTCTGTTGAGAGTGATAGGCTTGTAAGAGGGGGCTCCAAATGTCCGTGCCTTCACGCGGTTCAGGAGGGCATCTCCTTCAGGTGTGGAAGTCTCTGTCACTGGGTCTTCTGTACCAGTACCCTGAGATCTAGTCACAGGCCTCCGTGTATACACAATGTATGTAGTAGAACCTGCTCTTCCTAAAGCAGTACAGGCCATGGCCATCCACCCGTGTGGCCAAAACCACAATGAAAGAATTGCCCTTCTGCTTATGTGTATTGACAGATTCACAAATGGAGAAGCACAATGGACTCGAATTGATTCAACAGAGAGTAATATATGATGAAGCTGCACAACCATCCACAAACCATATGAAGTTCCAGAAAAAAAAATTACCAAGGGAAGAACAACTTGAAAAGAAGAAAAAATTGGAATTCCTGGGAGAAGAGCAATGCTGAGCAGATGATGCACACAAAAACTTATCGCCAAAAAAGCAAGATCCGCCGTCAAAGCACAAGAAATGACATGCTTGGGGATAACAGGGAAGACAGCTCCAGCCCCAGGACAAAGAGAGGATGAGCTGCAGCAATTCCTAGACATAAAAATGACCTTGCAGGAATAAGGATTGCAGAAACAAACCTACCAAGCAAAAGGGACCAAAAACTTATTGCCAAAAAACCATCACGAGTTCTAGACTAAAAACTGCCAGTCGCATGGAGAATAATGCAGGCGAAAACACTCGCAAAAACAAGTGACCGTCATCAACCAACCTTTGCTGCGACGCCGGTTGCAATGATCGACGTTCTTCACTGAATTACTCACAAACTAGCGACGTGTTTGACTCTCCAAACCACACGACTCTTCTCCTTGCTTCCTTCCTTTTTCCTAAAGCTGAGAGTTGCACCATCGCCAGCTCTCAACCTCAGATTCGTCATCGCCCTGAGTCGCACAATCGACGCTCGCTCGCGACAAAGCGACGACGGATCGGCGCGAGACGTCGTCCCTACCCGCACCCCCCAACGTCCGGGGCAGCGTGTTGTCCGATTCTTGGCTTCTTCAAGCACCGTTGCGTCCGGGTCTAGAGTTTCTTTAAAATGGAAGACCCCCCGGTTCCGAGTTTAATGGATATGAAAGAAATTCGCCGGATCCGGGTGGGGTTAATTTTTTTTTGACTAAACGGTTCCGGGTTCGACAGGCTCAAATTTTATAAGAACCTGCGGGTTTGGGTTTAGGTTGAGACACGTTTCAACTTATTATTCTTGAGAACGGTTTCAAAGTTGATTTCTACGTGGTTTTGAATTTTGATGTTCCCAAAAAGGTTCTTCCTGAGGCGTTCTTACTAAGTTCCCTTAACTTCAAAATGGGTTCCAAAAGTTTTCAAAATGTTCTCCAAAACGTTCCAAGAGAAACAATAATGAACAACATAGGGAACACTTAGCCAACAATGATCTCCACCTCACACACATGAGCCCTATTTGGGCCAATATTCAATATCTATCTATGAAGAAAGGTAGTTTGTTTTGTTTTGTAGTTATGAGATTCACTAAAGTGAGACGCTTCACTTCGTGTTCTTGACGTCTTTGAAAAGGTCTTGACAAGTGCATGGGCTTGGTTCCATGGACGTTTGGACTTGTTGTGCAAAAGTTCTTTGAATATTAAATTATTTCTTCACTGAAAATTAAAATGAAATAGCAGCTGAAAATTTCGTGAATTGGTGTTGTTGGAAAGATCTTGATGAGCAGGATTTTGAAGTGATTTCTGCCACTGAAAATTTCGGAGGAATTTTCACATCCTTCGGTGTTGTTGGAAAGATCTTGATGAGCAGGATTTTATGGAGTTTATTTGATCAGATTTGGATTCAAAATGTGGGAGATATTTTTTTTTGAAGTGATTTCTGCCACTAAAAATTCAAACAAATTCCAGAAAACCAGGTTTTGGAAGGAAAAATCAGTTGAGGACGTGGTAACACTTGGGCCAACGGCACACGCCACACCAGTAGGCAATTATATAAAGATCATTGCAACATTACATATAGTAAAGGAAGAGTGGTGAAGCCGAATAGTGAAGCTTCCCTTAAATCTGTGTAGTCATCTGTCCAGCCGGACGGTCAGGTCATCCATCCCATCATTCGTCTATTTACAGCAACCCTTAATTCGTCTATTTACAGCAACCCTAAATCCGTCCCGTCATCGAGACGGACCGTCTTTTTTTTGGGTGGGTTTTTTTTTGGGATGTTAAATGAAGTCACCCTTGAACCCGTGCGTCTTGTCATCCGTCCCTGTCGTCCTTCTGTCCATCCGTCTAGACGATTATTATCTATAGTAAAGGAAGAATGAGGCCGACCAAATGAAGCCGCCCATGAAGCCGGACGGACAGTGGCCACGGGCAGTAGCTAAATATAGCACTGCTCTCAACCGCCCTAGGGTTACCCTCTCAGAGTGCTTGTATATGCGGTTACAGGAACTCCTACTCCATGCCAGGCAAGTGTAGAAAAAGAATAGTGTTCAAAAAGCGCATAAATAAATAGGGGTTGCCTGTTAATGTCTTGAACCGGAGTGGGAAATGCGAAGAACGGGGGATCGATGGGGTAAAGAACCGGAGTGAGAAATGTGAAGGACCGGAAGGACTAGGTAGGGGGCTCGACGGGTTAAATAACTGGAGTGGGAAATGCCAAGGATCGAAGGGGGGGGGGGTTGACGGGGTAAAGAACCGGAGTGGGAAATGCGAAGGACCGAGGCGGCGGGGGGAGGACCAACGATTGTTTGAAAAGATAAAAGTTTTTTTAAAAACCAAAAACATGAACCAAACA
>Ga0209208_10005976_pt1 | contig 16850 bp, 14 predicted proteins | sample S1TSphfallax_3_FD_187694 | JGI IMG/M metagenome (GOLD analysis project Ga0209208, IMG submission 187694) | Host-associated microbial communities from peat moss isolated from Minnesota, USA - S1T2_Fd - Sphagnum fallax MG (SPAdes) (version 2) | ecosystem: Host-associated > Plants > Peat moss >...
CCCTGCCCCGATTTAGCCACCAAGAACGTGGATATGGCTGCCGCGTGCCCCGCCGTTTTCCACCTCCTTTCATGTGTTACCTCCCATGTTCCTCGCACCTCTCGGATCTCCACCGCCGCACTGCATCCGCTCGGCTTCCTCTCTCTCTCTCTCCTTCAGGTTCGACCTTGGCGCTCTCGCTTCCCTTCCCTTGACTTCCGCTGTGCCCAGTTTGCACTATGCTAGAACACAGAGTCGTAATTTCCTGGGCTGGATTGCATTTCGTACTCTTCATCTCTCATCACACTGAGAAGAGCTGCATATATCTTTGATTGATCTCATATGAACTAACTGCAATGCACGTCTCATGCTCTTCATCTCATCCAGACATCACTCTTAAGAACTGGATTGATTCCGTTCTCTTCTTCTTACTACTGCATTTTCTAGTTCTCAGCTCTCAAGTTTCATGTTTTCGTCAGCTTCTCTAGTTCCATGACCTTCACGAGGAGGAAATATATATGTCTAAAATGCAGGAACATTTGCTGATGATCATGCTCTTGGACGGCTGATGCAATAATTTTGTGCCAAAGTGCGGTGGAATGCTTATCCTGACGTTATGAAAACAGCTGTAGAGGTCTTAATGACGAGGAAAAACATTGTTGGCAAATTAGAGCTGTCATTGATGTTCAGGATCTTGGAGATCTGATCGTGAGAGCTGTTGTCGGCGTCTTTTCTGTTCTTTGTTTTTCCCCTCATGCAAGGTGCGAGCATGATTGATAAGCAGGTGACATACGCTGCAGGAGACGAACAAACTGCTGAAGGTCCACTAACACCATTGATTCTGCATACTCAGGAAGAGAGTTCAAGCACATCGTCGACTCATATATGCCGGCCTGACGGTTCGTCTGATTCTAGTGACTCTCGAAAGATCAAGCAGTCCAAGGTGAGATTTGGACACAATATCGCCTTCGCTGAAGATGAAGACGTTGAGAGAAGCCCACGATGCAGTGAAGCCGGCGGGCGCAGCATGGCAAAACGAGCTCTTTACAAAAGGCTGCTCTCCAATCCCAAAGACGAGCTCAGGCATTTCAGATCTGGATTGTTATGGCTGGGACTCGACCAATCCAGCCCGACCAAAGTAGTCTTGTCGTGGATTGTTTTCTTCTTGTTTACTCTTGTCGTTCCGGTTTTCAACTACAATTTTGTGTCCTGCTCGGAATGCGGCGAAGAGCACGCGCATCCCTTCGAAAAAATGGTGCAAGTCTCGGAGACTGCCCTTGCTGCCGTCTCATTCTTGTGCCTCTCCAACATCGTTCGTCAATATGGACTCCGACGGACGCTTCTTCTTGACAAGATCATCAAGGAGTCCCATGATGTTCGCCTCGGATATGAGCAAGAACTTCGTGTGAGCTCTCTGTCTCTGTCTCTGTCTCTCTCTCCACACGCACACAATGCAATGTATCTATCTCCAATTCCAGAAACATTTGATTGATTTGTGCACTGATTCCACAAGAGATCTGGGGCTGTTGTCATGGAGCTTTGCAGAGCGCCTTCTCGTTACTGGCATGGATTCTTCTGCCCTGCTTCCTGATAGAGCTGATTTTCAGGGCGTGGTGGTATATATATGTTTCCATCACTATCCCCTTCGTTCCTGCCGACTCAAGGCTGAACGTGTTGCTGTGCTCCACCGGCATGCTCTCATGGCTCTACCGCACCTCAGTTTTTCTTTTCATGTGCGTCCTATTCAGGCTGATGTGCTGTCTCCAAATCCTTCGTCTCAAGGGGTACAAAAAGCTGCTGGAGGACACACCCGACGTGTCTGTCATCCTCTCTGAGCATTTGAGGATAAAGAGTCAGCTGCTTACCATCAGTCACAGGTTCCGGATCTTCATGGTATCATCTCTGTTCACAATCAGCTTCAGCCAGATGTCTTCTCTCTTTGTGATTCTTGGATCTGCTAAATCCATCAACTTCTTCAGGGCTGGTGATCTTGCGGTATGTATGATCCTCCTCATCTTCATCAGCTTCAATTGATGCCATACATGTTGTTGTTGAACTCCTACGGCTTCTCGATCAAGTGTTCAAAGTCCACTACAACTTGCTATTGAACTTCAATTGTGACAGAGAAACTCTTAGTTGTAGTCTGAGATTCTTGGATGCAAAGTAACTTGTGAATTGGTGGTTCAACAATTGTGTTGCTGTTTTCTTTGAAATCAGCAGTGTGGAGCCTGCCTGCCTACCATGTGTTGTGCTTCTATTCCACACCTTATAGACGAAAGCTTGATTGATGAAGCTTGCCAGTAATGTTTGCTGTGAACATTCCGTCATGAACTGAATTCTTCCCTCCTGATCAATGTGCTATGTGCATTTGTGGTGTTGGCAGGTATGTTCAGCAGTGCAGTTAACAGGTCTTGTCTTATGTCTTCATGGCGCAGCTAAGATTACACACAGAGCTCAAAGAATTGTAGGAATCGTGAGTCAATGGCATGCTTTGGCTACTTGTAATCCATCAGCTGTGACTGCATCCACAGATGCAGATAATTTCAACTCTGATCCTTTACAAAGATCGCCTGCAGCAGTGCTTTATGGACCAGCGCATCCTCTTTTGTACAATGACTCATGTGATGATCTTGAATCCTCAATGCCAAGATTCCAATCAGGTGTTGAGCAATCAATTCATGACTTTGAGGCTTACCAGAAGCGCCAGGCCTTGGGTAAGTTTCAAGGGTCCTGAAAATCTGTGTACACTTTTGATCTTCTTTTCCCTTTTCTTTTTTCCTCAACTTTGTTCATGACAAGAGACATGTATTGAAGCAAGTAAGTCACACTTGAACGTGTCCAGATGTACAGGCAGAAAGGCTTTTCAATTGAGAGTAGACCTAGATATATCGTGCAACAACCTCCTGAGAACTAATTCTTCTCATGAAGCTCGAAGCCCATAACAAAATGTTCAAGGGTCTGTAAAGTGGGAATTTAGGGTTTTCTTGGCCTTATCGTGGTCTGTTAACCTAGTCTGGCAGATCTGGCTCTCAAATAATATTCTCTTCTGCACTAACGCTTAGATTGGGTCACAAATCGTGGAATGGCTGATTTTTACAGGAGATACTTCACACCCAATGTTGATCTATTTGAAGACTGAACTAGTTTTCATTAGAATGTGATGTATTCTGTAACCATTTCTCCAAATGCTGAACAAATTTTCTGTCACTTGTAGTTACCAGCCATGGAGGCAGATTGTAATTCAGCAAAATCACAGGCCATGTAGGAGCAAGAAACATCTGAGTTGGTGGGTGGTCATGAATTCTGAGAAACTATGTGAGACTGACATTGGATTGTTACATGTTGGGTGTTGCAGTGACATATTTACAGCATTCACGTGCAGGAATTTCACTTTATGGTTTTGTGCTAGACCGGGGCTTCCTATATGCAATGTTTGGGGTTACTTTCTCCCTTACTCTTTTCATCCTTGGCAAAACCATCATATGAAGCTTTATGCAAGATTTCAGGTTCCATGAGGCTCTTCAATCCATTCTAAAGGTATTTTGGGAGGGAAGAGCACAGGCAATGAATTGTCTGTAAGATGGTCTTCTTCAAATATGTCTCTTGAGTGCTAGCCAGCATCGGGACTGAGTCTTCCCCTTGCTTACAGAAATGCAAAAAAACTCAGGATGCAGACTTTGTATAATGGTTTGCCTGAAATTTCAGGCACATTATTATATACCTATCTGCACCCACTGTCAGGGGCTGATGAGCTCAGTGGCGTGTCATGGCCGCTTGTCACTGGTACTTGTGATGAGGATGATGCTCTGAAGCTTTATGAGGAACTTTCATAATGTTATGACTGCTCTCATTGTCAAACCTCTTTCTGTGTTAGTGAATTCCAAAAGTGGAACATAAAGGTACAAATTTCTGTAACAAGGCATGAATCAGTTAGACTCAACAGTGGAGGAGTTAGACAGAACAAGCAAACCCAAAGAAAACTCTTCTCAGGGTTGTGTGGATTTTCCATTAACTTTCATTGAATCTTTGTTTAGTTGTCTGGGTTTCTGTCATGTTTCGCTTGCTTACTTGAGGAACGCAACAGAGGATGTGATCCACATAAAATCTTAAGTTCAGCTTATGAAGGAAGAAAAAAAACAGGGTCAAAGCATCAAAGCATTACTGGCTTGAACATCTGTGGAGTTAAAACACACATATAGTAGACTATGGAAGTGATCATTTTTAGTTGGTGTGGTAATCATGCCATGTTCCTTTCCATGTTTGGATTGAGAAGTTTGATGGCCACAATTTTCACATTTAGAGATGAATAAAGAGTGGTCTTTACCCAAGAATGATATTTTACATGCAATTGTTTCAAAGAACTTCAGGCGCAAATGGAGAGGATTGAATGATTAGGGGAATTTGTTTTGGAAGGAAGTAATTCATGCAGGGTCTCAATTTGAAAAGTTCTTTGAAAAATTGTATGGGACAATATTGGATTAAGATATTCATATTTTGGTTCAAAGATGGATTTCAACATTAATATTGTCTTTGCTGATGCTTTGGTGGGTGAAATTATTAATTAGAGTATCATGAAGTTTGTTTATACATTTTATCTCCATCCCTTTTTTAATGTACATTCATAAATTTTTGGATTCTAACCCAAATTTAAACACAACATGTAATCATTTTCAAGTTCATGAATTGATGTTTCACAGCTTGCCCAACAAAAGATTGTGCATCCATGGTCCATCTATCATTTTAAATACTATTTTCTCATCCTAGAGAAATAAATTCCATTTGTAATTTCACATGTCTTTTATTGTAATCATATTTCCATGATACATGTCCAATAATTGTTCACATATATTCATACTCCAACTAGATGCTCATTATACATTGATGAACAATTGAATTTACATGCCCATAACAACCATTGAATGTTACAAGGAATAATGAAGGGTATGACTTGCTGAAGTATGGACATAACGAAGTCAATTTTTCTAAGTTTGAATTGTGGTGGAATGAAGCAATATTTTGTTTCAAAGCAAAGTAGTTCATTAATATGTTGTTTCTTGGGCACATATCAATCACAAGTTAATCACATAACGAGGGCTAGTTGTGTCTTAATCACAACTAGCCCTCGTTAAGAATTTTGGTAACTTAATTCCTAATACAACTCTTGCATCTTGACCATTAATCTTTCTTTGATTCATGTGTTGAATAGGTATGAAACAAAGTGATATGCTCAATACATCTAACCACTTTTGTTGTAAAAGACCAACAGAGTGATATCCAGTTTATTGTGTATACCAGTGTTGGGCGGGTATCAAGAAAAGGTGAGAACTAATCAAGGTTTCAAGTTGGTTCTCAATTGAATATCTCAGGGTATCATAGAAGGTGATTCCCCTTTTGGGACATGTTCAGAAGGTCTCACTGGGCTGAGAACCGCTTGTTTGAAACTCTTTCAATTTTCAATTTTTTAAATTTCATACCCTATCAAAGTATAAAAAATTAGCAAGGTTAGGGTGTCAAGTGTGAGTAAATTAGTGGTAGGTAAGGTTAGAAAAATAAAATAAAAATTAGGGTTCCATTGCACAAGTGCCAGAGAGGTAGAGCCACTCCTAACCTTTTCTTTTTTCCTCTTTTTCCTTATAAATGAGGAGAATGTTTAGTTTTGAAGGTGTGTTTGAGGCTTAAAGTTTATTTTTGGCTTTGGTTAATTAGTGTTCATTTGTTTTAGCTCTGGTGCTCATTGTTTAGATTTTGCTTGTATGTTTTCTTGTTGCATTGCCCCCTTGTTGTGCTCTGTTGATGTTTGTCAGCACCCCCTTGCTATGTTCTGTTGTTGTTCATTGATGTTCTTTTTCTATGCTCTATTAATATTCATTAGCATTTTTTTGTTGCATTTTATTGGTGTTCATTGGTGCCCCATTGTTGTATTTTATTAGTGCTTGTTGGCATTCCTTTATTATGCTTTGGTGGTGTTCATCAACACTTCTTTGCTGTGTTTTGTTGGTGTTTGTTCACACCCCTGTGTTATATTTTGTTGGTGTTCGTTGACACTTATTTTGATGCACCTCTAAGTCCTTGATGAATTCAACTGTAAGTCCAAAGGTGAACAGCGGAAGGAGGAGTTGAAGTGCACTCTTTAGTTCACAACACTTCATGACTAGAGGCAAGTGTTGGAGCTTTGAAATGGAACTAAGAAGATTGACAAACACTTCAATCACTCACACAGACCTGCACAACCCAAACAACAAGTTGGTTAGTGCGTAGTTGGAGCATTTTGGTGCACAGATAAACCATGGACAAACACGAATTCACAAAACTCACCACGGCCCGCACTTGGGGGAAGCCACCACCTTCCCCTTTATAGTATACTCTGTGCCTAGTCACAAAACTAGCACCCAAATGTCATTTTTTCTCGGGACTCTCACTTGGGAGTCCCAAAATTCCCACACCTAGGACTCCTGCAACTTTGGGGGCTCATAATTTTGTGTGAAAACCTTCGATTGAGATGAGGTCTGAAGCAAAGTTATATCTTTCATCGAAAGCTTTCTAATGATATGTTGCGCACCACCTGCACACAAGGAAATCAAGGTGATTCCTGACTTTTAATGATTGGGAGTCAAATTGTCAATTTGACTTCTGGCCCTTCTTTTGGCCATAACTTGTGTCCTAAGTGTTCAAATGGGTCATGTGAGCCCATTTTAGACATCTAAGTTCCAAGAGCTTTCCAATGATATAAGGACTTCTTCAATCCAATGGGTTTTGACCCCTACAATCGCTCTCTAAAAGTTTGGGAGTCCATCGGGACTCTAACTCCCAAAGTGGGAGCTCACTTGGGAATGTGAGGGTTCATTCCTTGACACTCTCTTACACTCCTGGGAACATGAGATGTGACTCTCGAGCTTCCCTCTTGGCCCGCACCCTTGCAAACCCTTGCTTTGGTTGCGAGCCCAAGGCTTGGGTTACGACATATTTGCTACGTTCTATGGTGTTCTTTATCACCCCTTATTATGTTGTGGTGATGTTCATTGACACATTTTTTTTTTTATTCTATTGATGTTTGTTAATGCCCTCTTGATGTGTTTTATTGGTGTTTGTCTCCACCTTTTTGTTGTGTTTTGTTGATATTTGTCAACACCCCCTTATTGTGCTCTATTGGTGTTTATTAATGCCCCTTTGTTATGCTCTGATATTAGTGGTTGTTGGTGCCTCCTTGTTAATATTGGTGTTCAAGTATTTATTTAACCCTCGGTGCTTGTTGGTGTCTCCTTGTTATGTTTTGTTATTCGTCAATGTGTTTTTGTTATGTTATGTTGATGCTTTTTGGGATTCCAAATTAATATTTCCCCCTCACATTTTTTTTTGCAAGTGTGGAATTTCCAACTTCATTGATTACACACATTTTCTAATAATTTTCAACAATAAGTATTTTTTTCTAGATTTTCTATTTTTGAAGTGTTTTTTTTTTTCATTTTTTTCATTTCTATTGTTGTAATTTTATATCAAGTGTGTGTTTCAATTCATGTTTTTATTTTAATTAAACATCTTTTAAAATAGAATCATAAGTATTTGACATAATGTGTATTTTGTCATGTGAAGACTAAGACCATACTTGCACCAAAATTTTCACATGAAATGTCTGTTTTCAAATCTTTTGCCTTTTACTTCAATTATCTTCTAAATATTATAAATGCTTGTAATTGCCTTGCTTTATTTATTTATAATTACTTGTAGTTTGTTTTTGTAATTTTTTTAATTGCTTGTATTTTGTTTTGATATTTTTTGGACAAATTAGATATCAAAACTAAACCCTAAACCTTAAACCTTCGAACCTATGTAATATCTTGTAAAAAATGCAATTGAATCAAAATGAAAATGTGATGATAATTGATGGTGAAAATGAAATTGGTTTAAATGAATGGAATATGGAAGATGAAATTATGAATTTCAATTTAGATAAAACAAAGCACAACAAAAGAAATAGCAAATTTCATTGTTTTAGTTATTTCACTATAATTTTTAAAAAATTTGCAATTAAAAATAAAGTTACAACCAACATGTACAACTAAAATTCCATTAGTTGCATAAGTGAAATCACATACAACATCTAGTTCCAAATGATGACTTAACATGATGTCATCATGTTCCACATGGATAATGTATATGGTCAACATATACACCTTCATCTGTTGACCATTTGTATAAAGTTTGTACTCATCATTATTTGCAACTTTATTATAACCCATTACAAAATGCCACATGGTAACATAATATTTTTTAAATTATGTTTTTAAATTACATATTAGATTTTTTTCATTTATTTTCGATCATGTTAAATCATGCCACGTGGCACGATAAAAATTTGCCACATGGCATGTTAATTGAATTTTGGTCAAAATACATTTAAATCAATATTTAGGCAGGCATGTATGTAGGTAGTTAAGTAGGTAGGAAAAAAGGTAGGTTGGAAAGAAGGTAGGTAAGTAGGTGGGTAGGTAAACAAAAATGTAGTTATGGAAGTATTTTTATTTTATTTTATTTTAGGTTTAGCCTTTTAAAATAAAAGCCTTTTTCATTGGCTCATCCCAAAATACACTTATTTTTAATATAAAAATGTAAAACAAAACACCTTCCTTATGTACTTTTATAAGATGAAAATGTAAAACAAAACATATGGGATAATTTTTTTAGTTACAACCTAGTTTGCGACTAAGTTAAAACTAAATTGCAATTAAAGTTTATCCATTATCCTTTGTCTTCCTTTTCAAGTTTGTAAACTAAATATCTAATAAGTAATTTACTAACTAACTAATTAGAATTACTTGATTATTTAAGCATTAAATAATTGCTTACCCACTTACCAACCTACCTACTACTTATTACCACCTACTAATTAGGTAATAACTAGTAGTAGCATAAACTATTAAATTATTAAATAGTAGTAAATATAATTATTTAATATATTGATAAATAATTTAATTCAAATAAATAATAATCAGTATATTATTACTCATAATTATAATAATAATAATTATTATTACTGTATTATCAATTACTATCAATAAAATATAAAATATATATTTAAAAAAGTTATAAATATTTAACTATTCATACTAATTAATAATTTATATTAAATGATTATTAATTATCTAGCCAAAATTTTATATTTATTAACTAAGTAATTAACTAATAGTAACACAAAGTATTAAATTATTGGATAATAATAAATTTCAGTATTTACTAAATTTTTTAAGTAATTAAACTAAGTTATAAATTATAAATTAATACTAATAAATATTTATAATTTATTATTAATTTATCAACTTGCCTAGCCTACATAGCCACAATATATGCAAAATGTATATTGAATATGTCCTAAATATAATATAATTAAATTTCTGAATATATAATTATATCCTTAATATATTTTTAAACATTTTAATATATATCAAAGGTATATGTACATCACATAGAAGTAACCAAATTGTAACTATTTTTATAACTAATTGGACATAGAAGCCACTTCTTGGATGAAAAGCCTATAAATTTAGTCATCATAAAAGGATGTAAAACCTAATAGTCACAAATAATTTGCATAATAGTTGCAAAAAAAAAAAAGATTTAAATAGATGGTGATTGGTTATAAAATGACAAAACATAATTACAAATGACATTTAGTTGCATATAGTTACAAATTGAATGGTTGCATAATACAAGATTTCTTTTAGTATTTCCTTTGAGCATGGAAAGAATACTTGAAATGTTGCATGCTCAAAAGAAAAAATGGAAAGGACAGAATAGGAATGCAATTTTTTGGGCTTTTTCAAATGTAAATGATGATTAAAAAGTTGATCCTAGAAATCCTCAAGTCATGAGATGTTTTTTTTGTCACAACAATCATGTGCATGTTTTTAATCCAAACACAAAAGAAAGAAAAGGATTCATAACATATTATAAGACATATGGTATAACAATTTTGAAAAAACATGTGGAAAGTGATCATGCAACAATTATCAAAAAAATTGAGGAAAAATTAAATGTTTTAGTAAGAGGACCATTTGAAAGACAACTAGCCAAAAAAAAAAAAAAAGGTTTTAGGAAATGTAATATTTAAATTTTTCTTTGTCAAAATTCCTTTAAATCAACACAATGAATAACAAAAAGTATTTTTGAAGGACCTTGGTGTTTTATGAAAAATCAATTGCCATTGCAATTTGTGGAAAGTGTTTGGTTTAAGCCTTTAATTTTACATCTATGTCCTCGAGTTGTCTTCCTTTCTAAAAATAATTTTCTCATGAAATATTACTTAAATTGGAGGAGAAAATGAAATAATTATATGTTTTACCAAAATTGGGAGATTGTAAATTGCAACAAGTTTTTAACTTATGGATATCCAGGGGGGCACATGATATTTTTGCTTTTTTTATTAACTTCTTGGGAAAAGAATTGACAGCCTAAACAAGTGACTATTGGGTTGTTTGAAGCAATAGAAACTATTGGTCAAAACTTAACCACAAATCTAACAAAATTGCTTGACCAATATGGATTGAGAAAAAAAATTATTGCGTATGTGAAAGATGAAAGGTCAAATCTAACTATAATGACAATTACCTTGAAATGAATTGTTAAATGTGAAATTTTAGGCCTAGATGAAAGTGCCCAAGGCATCTATTTTGGCCATTCCTTTTTTAAGGCATGTCTATATGCTACAATGGATGAAAAGGTTTTCAAAAACCATCAATTTATTTTTATCAAGTATTGTGTGGTCAAATTTGCAAAAATGTATGACTTGGCTTTAAAAGTTGAGGAAAGGCAAACAAGAATGGAACTAGGCATGTTCAAATTTCAACATTCGCCCTAGGAAATTGAATACTCCAATGAAGGTAAGGTGAAATTTTGAACTTTTACAAAAAAATAAAATTCCTTTTCTTTGTTGATTTAAATCTTTTATTTGTCATTCAATTATGCTTGTTTGATACATATATAGTATTTTAAAAATATTCATTGCAATTTTGCTAGTAAAATCATTATGTTCCAAGAAGCCTTACAATTCTCGGATCTTATTATCGTTTGTTACAACATGCAAAATATTATCAAAATCAGTGCCCCCTCTTCTTACTTGGCGCATTTTTCAAATAATTGTGGATTGTCTCTCATGTTGTGAGTGCATGTGTTTTGAACCAATCTAATAACCATTGGTTATTGTCTTATATATTGTAGTATGCCATTACCATTTGTTTGAAATGTAGGGAAGAAATTACAAACCCACCTACCCAAATTAAGTTGATGGATGATGATGATGATAACATGTTATGTTTTATGCTAGACCCTAGATTTAAAAGCTTCCATTTGAGATTTTCTTTTTTTGGTTGTGAAAAATGGGTGATCATTATGAAGAATATGATGGACAACCATTATATCCTATGCTTCTAAAATGTTATCATTATTTATACCCAATGAGACAATCTAGAGTTGGACGTGCACATCAAATAGGAGATGCAAAATTTGATTTGAATCTTTTTTTTACAAACTCCCAACACAAGTGAGCCAATCACAAAACTTGTCACTAATGAAATGTTGATTTTTAGGTGTTACCAAGTGGATTTCAAAGAAGTCAAGTGCCTTCTTTAGTGGTGGACAAAACATGAAGCCATATTTCTTATTATTGGTTTTTTGGGGCCTAGCAAATCCTAAGGATTGTTGGGTCACAAATTGAAATTGAAAAGATTGTTTTTTAGCAAGGATATTTTCAAACTCGAGAAGTTGTTGTTTACAATAAAAAAATTTAGAAAAACTGATATTTGTGAACAAGAACTGGTCGAATGATTTTTAAATTGATTGTAAATCACCTTCCAATTTGGTGGATCTGATTGAAAAGGATGAATTTGAAGGTGCTTTTGAGCAAGTTGAATTTTTGGTGATATAAAATGTTTGTAAAATTTGTTTGATTTTAATTTTTTAAAGATTTTTAAATCATTTTTAAAAACTAGATAAAAAGTTAAATATTCAAAATAACAAAACTTTTGATACCCTTTGTCTAAGAACCGTCTTTGAAAACTGATTGGTATGAAGTGTTTAAAAACCAGCACTTTGAAACCTGGGGACAAAAAAATTCAACTTTTTGAAACCCTCCGCGGGTATGTTGTAGAAATAAAAATAAAAGAAACAGACTGGGTCAGGTATCAGAAAAGCTTCTGAAACCCAGACCCAGTGGGTCTCTAAGAAAACTAAGACCCAACCAACATTGGTGTATACCCACACATTAGATCCCCACCTTTCTTGTAAAGGACCAGTTCATTATAGAATGCACATCCAGGCAACATATTAATCATGCCACTAATCTGATTGTTAAATTAGCTCTGCAATTGGCAAGAAAATAATGTATTATTCAAAATGACAGTAATAGCTCTGTAAGGATGAACTAATCCTGTTTGATTACAATCCCAGCTACCAAATAGGTAAATATCAAGGGCAGTTCAATAAAAGACTTGAATTCCTGACAGCTACACAATGTCACTTGTAACTGAAATATGAATCCAGATGGATGCTTCTGGAGATGGACCAATTTGATGCAATTCAAGACTATTTCCGCTGTTTGTGAAAACTTCCGTGAAAGAAACTGAGTTCAGAATTCACAACCAGGGATTTATTTTGCTCCTCCAGGATGCAATCAGCTTGCGGCTGCTAAATTTGAAGTAAACAAAAACTTGAAGGCTCTACATAAATTTAAAAAGCTTGTAGTATTATCCTGAGCTTTCCTCCCCTCCCACTTCCAATAATCAGAAAAGAATACCTAATGGACCTTACTGGGTGCTCACTACACCAGAGCATAAATATAGATAGACATTGACAACATTTGCATCTAGATTCTTATACCTCGCAACTGACCCCCAACATGCTTCATAGAATTACGGAAATGGGCATAACAAACATGACATATTCATTTAAATACAAACATCAGATGTTCAGTAATATGTGAAGAATGCTAAGAGCACCCAGTGTAGATCATGCTTCTGAGAAAATTAATGATGCAGATTGTGTGCTGATAAAATGTGAAATTATGGAACCCCAAACTTGATGCTCAGAAGGTGTTGACTTTCTTGTTCGGCTCAAAAACATACTTAATGAGAGAATCCTTGATGGACAACATCTCAGGAAATTCTTTCTGGAGCTTGCTGGCATCAAGCTCATTGTTACTGCGGGCTGCAACAATCACCTTGGCCTGCTCCTCCAAAGTGAAGTTCTTGTAGGTGAAATTGGGATCCACATACTTTTTGTACATCTCAAGGATTTCATTGTGGCTCACAACACCAGGGTTTGTAAAGTTCCAAATACCTCGCAGATTGCGTTTGCCCATCTCAATAGATATCGGCAAAAGCTCATCCAGAATGGTCATGGAGTTAGGGATGTTCACCACCTTCTCATACCGAGTGATCTTGGTTATGAAGTTGCGGGGAGTTGTAAGGTCCCCTGTGATGGGCATCCGTACACGCAATGTACACACATTATCAAATTCCTTCAAGAGCTCCTCCACCTGCCACGATGAACATCCGCTTCATACATACTACATACTACATACTCAAATCAACGCAGTGTCTGCAACATCAATTGACGTAAAACTGAACCCTCAGCTTGGATCCTGAGGAGGGAAGAATGCTCCAGCTTACCATAGCCTTGGTCCTGGAATAGTAAGAACCGAAGAAATTCGGAGTGTCTTCTTCCTTGAATCCAATGCCACTGCCAAGGGGATGGGCTTCATCGTACTCAAAGATGCAGCCAGTAGCATAGTTGACCAAGAGAAGGTTGTTCTGCTTGCACACATCTGCGAGAGTAAGAGTGCCTACCACATTGGCTCGAATGGTCTCTACCTTGTGGCTCTCGCACCAGTCCACATTAGGGCGTCCTGTCACCCCTGCAGCATTGAATACATGCGTGGGCTTCACCCGATCTATGTCCTCTTGTATCTGGGCTCTGTTCTCCAGCCTACCTGCACCATACTCGTAGCTTATCCCTTGCTCTGCACACAGCTTTCCTAGCAACCCGCCAATCCATCCCGTCCTTCCGTATATCAGAAACTTGTACTGTGAATCATGGCCTCCATTCAATGACGCAACCATTTTTGCCGATGTGAATATTGAGAGGTAGATTCCGCTATACTCAGTTTTCTAAATGCGGCTTCCCGCCCCTCGCTCCGCCGCACCCGACGCAGATCTAGAGCTGATGTTCTGCAGAAGGGAAACAAAACATGTGCAAACAATATTCAGTTTACAAAAAGCCTAAAACAATCCCCCGTGAGTGGGCTCACAAAGTGTATCGGCATGTTACAAGATCTAAGATCTGAGCCGTCTTGCAATAAAAATTCAACTGCAACAGCATTTCATTCTTTGAAAAGCCAAATCTGGCTAATGTTATAGCATCATTCACGGCCTCTAAATCACTAGAATTTGCGAAATCTTGCAGCCGGAGAAACGAAAAGGAAATGCAACAACAAAAACCAAAAAGGAAAACCCAAAACACACACACACACACAGAGCTGTGCTTGATATCTACGCAAAGGTAGCACAGGATCTAATACAAGATCCTGTAGTTCCCAAACAGGTTTCAAGGAGCTCAAAAAATTTCCAGTCCTATGAAACGCCGAAGAGTTGCAAGAAAGCTCATTGAACTAGGGAAATCAGACCCCACAGATCCGGGAGCAAAAGGTCACATTCTCACTCTGCTAACTAAAAAAGAAAGGAATTTTAAGCTCAGCGAAACTCCACCACACTCCAAGTTTCCAAAAACCACCCCCAACCCCCCCAAAAAAAAACAAGAAAAAAAACACCAAATCTCAATCCGCTGATCACAAACCTTCTTCGATTCGGATGCGCAGCACACTAGTACTTTGCTGAGGTTTCAACGATCAGTCGATCGACGCTGAAAGCAAACCGCTTTCTTTGGGTCTGAGATCGATCCGTCCGACCGCCGCAACAAAAACCAAAAAAACTTTGAGAAGCCCAAAATGAAAATGAAGGAAAACCAGACATCTTTGCCCCAAGGCCAGCTGCTAATCTGACCACAAGTCCCTCTCGTTACCCATCAGTCCGTAGCTTCTCCTTGTATTATCCGTCGTTCGAATATCATTGGGGATCGAATCCTATTCCATGACTCTCTTTAGGCCTCGATAAAAGGACTGAAACAAACAGGCGGCCCTTGTGGACACGGGAGGTACTAAATTGGGGGACCCTTATTATTTGGGACCCGCTCCAGTTTGATTTGCGTTCTGATTCCAGGCTCCAAAAGCTCGTGCAATTGACAGAAGCCCCTTAGGCACAAGGACGAACACCAACATCGTTTGTTTGGAGGACTCCTATGGTCTTAGTATGTGACAAAAATGACGACTTCCTCTCTTCATTTGGGGGGCCAGAAAAGGGTTTTTTTGCCCCCCAAATGGTGAGTTTCTCGTTAAGGGACTGGGCGGAGGAAGGAAGGAATGAATGAATAGGAGGTGCTTAGGAGTAGGGTCCCAAGCAGCAGCAACGTGTGAAATCATGGGGTGAAATTATCGTGGGCTTGGTGTGTCATGGCATGATATGAGACTATCTATTCTACTATTGAATCCTATTGTTGGGTTTTTTGTTTTTTTTTAAAAAGATTTTTCCAAGAGAAGATGATGCTGCTGCATGTGGGAGGATGGATGAGGTGGGCCCAATTGAATTGGAACACATCCTTCTTCTTCTTTTTGGTTGTGTAAGTAAGTAGTTAGGACACTTACTTGAGTGTCTTCTAAAAATCAACTGCAACCAACTGAAATTATGGACCACATGGTTTGTCGCTAGCATGTCACTTGAGTAGTTGGAGGCTCCATATTCATATATACTTGTAATGGTAAGGATACAATTATTCACCTCTCCTATTAATTAGATGAGTTGTATCCCAATTTGAATTTTATTTTTTTTTGCTACGAGCCATTTCAATTGGCCCATCGCTCAAAAAAATAAAATGAAACTATGAATACTTCCCAAAATAGAAGGCTCTGTTTTGATGTATACTTGGTGAACATGTTGGGAACACATTGGGAACTTAAAAGGAAAAATAGCAAGGCACCTTGAGTGCATGCTTGGGCCTTCCCATTGGGGGCATGAAATTTCTTTTGCTAAGAGATTTTGTCACCATTTTTGGCATGGGCATTCGCCCCTTGCAAAGAACACACCTATTCATGCTTTTATTAATTAGTGAGGGGTGTGACCATGGTTTCTTTTTTTTCTTCAGAAAGAGCCATTTGATTGGCCCATCATCAATATTGTTGAAACTCCCCAGCATAGAAGCCTATTTGTGCTTCCTTCCCCAAAATAGAAACATGCTTCGTCATGCTTCACCCTACCCCCTTTACAAGTTATATATAGGGAATTTGAACCATGGCCAAACAATATGGAATAGAAAATGAATTGCTATTGGGAACATGTTCGGGAACACATTGAGAACTTGAAGAACATTTTGAAAACCTAACACAACACCTTGGGAACTTGATGGGAACATAGTGAGAACACATTGGGAATAGGGGAAACACCCCACCCCCTCTCCCAAAAAAGCCCAAAAAGAAAAATGTAAGCCCCCCTTAGCCTTCTTGTTGGTTGCATGAAATTTCTATTTCCAAAACTGTTTGCCACCATTGTCAACCTGGATTAATACCCCGATATAAACTAGGGGTGTTTATTGTGATTCATATTTATATTAACTAGTTGTGACGTTCAAAGTTCAGTTTTTTTTTTCTCTTGTGATGCATAGTAGTGACATACGAAATACGCGTATTTTTCGAAGGTGCTCAAAAAGAAGTATTTTCAAGTATTTTAAAATTTGAAAATGTGAATACGTGAAATACATGAATACAATGAGCAAAA
>Ga0209208_10005977_pt1 | contig 16845 bp, 9 predicted proteins | sample S1TSphfallax_3_FD_187694 | JGI IMG/M metagenome (GOLD analysis project Ga0209208, IMG submission 187694) | Host-associated microbial communities from peat moss isolated from Minnesota, USA - S1T2_Fd - Sphagnum fallax MG (SPAdes) (version 2) | ecosystem: Host-associated > Plants > Peat moss >...
AATTTTGAAACCTCGTTCAAAGATTAAACTCATGATCACAAAATAAAAATTAAAAAAGTAATTTCATTATTTTTTAAATAATTATATATTTTATATTTTAAAAAAACATTATAATTAATTCTCATGTAAAATGATAAATTACAATGGCAAGTTTGGGATTATTTTGATTATGATTGTAGTCATTGAGTTGGTATTATTTTAACTACAATGGTATATTTTTGTATTATTTTGAATTATTGTATTAATTATATTATGATTTTGTACAATCAATTACTTGATTTTGTGTTTGTATCATCATATGATGTGACATGTCCCATTATTCACATTACACATTTATGATGATGTGGAATAATTTATATCAAATACTTGATTAATGGATGGATTCTAATAATCTTTGTTAGTTTTGGCATAAATATATTTGCCCATATACATGATAATTGCCCTTTTCAACTTTCTTACCACTTGATATTAATTGCGATCATTTGTAATATAATGGATAACCATAATAGGTAATTGACTAAAGTGCCTATTAAGACTACCTTAGTATGTTCACACATAATGCTAGTCACTTAACATTTTTAATCTCTAACATTAGTTTACATTAAGGTTTAGTTTTTTTATTGGTTTTAACTCTAGCAAAGTTCAACACATTAACCTAACACTCTAGGTATAAACATGTGTCTACATCAATTGTCAAATTAACATTAGTTTTACAGTTATTAACCTTAAAATCATTCTAAGTTAGTTTTGCGTTCAAATTTAACTAGACCTTAAACTATTGACGATTACGATGAAAGTGCCGACAACCCATCGAGACAAAGTTTTGGCATAAAGTTTCATCATCATGCAACATGTTGCATGATGATGCAAGAAACAAAAGTTTAAAGTTATTTGTTCATTTTCACATCATTGTTTTCATGTGTGCATTTGCTCTATTATTAGTTGTTTGTTATGTTTATCATTTGTTCATCTTCAAATTATTTACACACTTGGTTTGTTGTTCACTATGTGTTCTTCACATCATCATTTTCAAGTCTACAATTGTTCTACAATTAGTTGTTTGTTTTGTTTGTTATTCATTCGTCTTTAAATTGTCTATGCATTTGGTTTACTGGTTTGAACAAAAACATTATACAAACACATTCTACCCTTGAAGTTGCAACATTATTTCTATGAAGTAGAAAGAACACAATGTATATTTTCATGATTTTTTTATGAACAAATATCTACTTAACAGTACTGAATTCCCATACTTCTTGTTTTTGTCTTTTGAAGTCATGGTAAGTGACAAAAAAACTAAAAATGAAAGGTTTAAATTGAAATTGAAGTAAAGTTAGATGTGTTCTCCATCAACTTCTATGTTCTTACCTTTTGCAATATTTGTGTTCATGTCTTCTATAATCATGGTTATTTCAATCATTTTTTGTGTTTTTGCCTTCTATAACAAAGTCAGAGCTAGTTGTTGGTTTGCCCTTTGAGTACATCATGCCCATTATTTGAATCAATCCAAATATGGGTTGGACCATACTTTTGTGTATATTGTTGATTTCAACATCTTTGGACTTGAAGTAGTTGATCTACATAGTGTTTGACTTGAAATAGTCGATCTATTCTTTTTGAAACTTCTTTTGAGTTTGTGTATGTTGTTGGATTCAATTTCCAAGCTAATAGTATGCATTGTATTGATGGATGATACCAACATCTTATTCCCCCATTCACTTGCATCCATCATGTTGTTGACGATTTTCTTTTGATTCTTGTGTTACCAAAAGCCCCTTTAACATCAATAGGCAAAAGTTTGATGATTCTTACTAATGCATCAAAATCCTTATCAAGTGAGATGTCTTCCCCAATAATCTTGTTCATGTAGTTTTGAAATGTACCTACAAGAATCAAATGTTCTCTTGTGTTAGGAGTGTTGTTACCTTATTGCTTGCATTTGCCTTTTTTGTGTTAATTCCTGTTGGAGGCATGTGTATTATTTTGTTGCTTGCATTTTCTTTTGCAATTATCGATGGTGTAAAAGACTCTAACAATCCTCTATACTTGTTCAAGATGAAGTTGGGAGAACTAAACAAAATTGTTTTGTCTAATTTTTGTTGCAAAAAGTGAACTTCAAACATATGGTCATCCAGTGCCATAAGATTGCAAACATGCAAAGGATAGAGCATGGGTTCGCCCCCCATGAATGAGTCGATCATCTCACACATTCTTTTGTTGTAATGGCAAAACACATTCAGGTTTGTACTTTTTTACAAGGTCAAATCCCAATACCTTGTGTTGTTTCCTATTGAAGTCATGTAATAAAAAATGCAATTGAAGTCTCCAGAGATTGCGCCCCATTTGTCTTTGTAAGTAGCAATATTTCTTGGCAACAACGAATGCCCACTTGCATTCATTGAATCTGCAATCTTCCACCACTTACAAACTTGTAACATTTTCAAATTAATCTCTCGAATCAACCATGTCCAGTCCTACAAGGTATTCATTTCACTTTGCTTGAATTAATGTCATCACTTTTTGATACTCCCAATTTGGCTAGCGAGATTTCTTTGCATTATTCAATTTAAAGGTGGATTCGGACTCTGCTTCAAGAGCAACAACACTCTTGGACCTGATATGGATCTCGCCCCCTCTACCTTGTGCTCTACCTCTACCTTTTGGTCATGCTTCTACATTCTCCTTCTCAAATGCATGAATTTCCAAACCTTCTACATATGAAATTTTGTGTTATTGAATTTGAATTGATATTAATGAAATTGAGTGAACCTAATGAACTTGAAATGTTTAGGTACCTGGATTCTTTACATTTATGTGTGTGAAAAATTTGTTTACATTTTCTTGATCCATTTGTAAAAACAATGTTGTAGTTAAAAGTTTTTAGTGATGGCATACATGTAGTTGCATTGTAGTTAGGAAGCTTTAACCATGGCATTCTTATAGTCGTGTTGCAATCAAAAAGCTTTGGCGATGGTGTACATGCAATGAAATTGTACTTATTCATTTACTAAGTTGCTAATTGAACCTATTAGCAACTAATACCTAAAATATTTAATACAAATGATATAGGTATTACACAAAATTTAATTTTACATACCACCATGGTAGAAATATAAGACTTAACAAGGAGATTATTGAACATGAATAAAAATATTGTGTGGAAATCATGTCATATTTTTTAATGATTTTTATTTCAACTTCCAAGTCAATTGTTCAACAAATCATCATTTTAAACTTAATAAATAATGATGAGAATTGTTAGGATCAACCACACAATTCTTTATTCATGAAACATTCAGCTATCAACTAAAACACATATGTTTTAACAATAGCATCCCAAAAATGTTGGGAATCAAATATTGTTATTATTATTATTAAACCTATAAATTCCAACCCATTTGAACCAATGTTTTTGAATTTCTTTTTATGTTGCACCATTATTTCTTGTGAACATCCCAAGAAAGATTTAACATTAAATGACAACAAGGTTTTAGAACTTGTCTAGAAAATGAAAAGAAATTTTTGAAACGTGCCCATAAACAAAAATTTATGTTGAAACATGACAAAATTAATTTGAAATTTAAAAAAAAAAAATTGGCAAGTTTTTTCCCCCAAAATATGAGAAATATATAACTAGTTGTTTTGCATTTGTGCAAAATTTTAAAAAATAAAAAGGTTACCATTGACTATGACTACATTTCAAAATATGGTCTTCATGCAACAATATAGTTTGGCTCATACGACACTTGTGTCCACAAAGCTTACCTCATAATGCACACATGAGCCAAATCCAATTGTCATAAGGATAACCATCTTCTATTGCAATGTATGTATCCTCACCTTCAACTCCTAGTATCAACCATAAATAAGGAAGGATGACTACTAATGAACATTGAGGGAAGTTTAATACATCCCTATATCAATTGATTCAGTATACAACACAACTAGACCCTTCAAACTTTCATGTTTACCTAGTAGTTCAAGTAGTAATTACATTTAATCATGATCCAATACCAAACTGGTTTAATAAATAATACCATTACCTAAACCATTTTACATACCAACCAACAAATCATATCATCAAACCCATCAACCCAACACTCATTAGAACCATGTAAGGCTCAAAGGTGTGCAAAATAGTGACAAAACCCTTGGGTTGTTGAATAACTTCAATGAGTTTTCTAACTTGACCTACGGTGGATTAAATCTTTCTTTCACATGGGGGATTAATTGTGCCATATTTGTTCCAAAATTCATGATCCCATGGCACTCTTGGTAGATTTTTTTTTAAAATTAGGATTATTTGAATTGAACACATGTTGATGCGCCTTAGGAAACATTTGAAAAAATTGTACTTTACCTCAAAACCAAAGTTTGTTTGTTGTGATATTGAGGAAATGAAGAATCAACAAACTCAGCTATGATGTTGATTTTGATTTATGGCATAACGTTAATAGTCCATCAAAAAATTTAACCAAAGTTTGCATCATGTCATATTATGGTCGGTGAAAATGTTGGGAATCAAAAGGATTGTGTTTCATTTTCATTAAATGTCAAGATATAATATGGCCAAATTGAATTTTTGATGATATTTGCCATTTTAATCCATTCTTTATGTTGATTTTAGATTAAGGATTGATGCAAAAAATTCATCAACAATCCATTTATTGTTGTTATGATCATGTTATGTTATAGTAAGTGAAAGTGCTTGCAACATAAAGGGCATCCAATGTTTCATTTTCACAACATGTGTCAAGTTATAATTCAACTAAATCAAATCTAGTCCCCACACTTGTGAATGTTTTAATCAATTTCTCAATGTTATTTTTAAATCAAGGATCTTTGTGAGAAATTCATCAACAACAAATCCATTTGGATGCAACGCTGTAAAACTTTATTGAGAAACACATCATAGATTAAGAAAATGTACAAAGGGATAAGAAAAAATAAAAAAGAAAAGAGAGAATTTACATGATGTGAAGTTAGTTCAAACTAAAAGTCAAAACCTATCCATGTAAAAAATCAATCACTTGTAGTAGGTTGATCATATTTTTTCATATCAAAAATCAACTGCTTGTAATAAGTCAATCATGGAGATGGGAGATGTGTCATGAACGGGTGGAAATTAAGTTGGGGCTAATTATTCATTTTCCACCTTTTACTAGATTTGAAGTGATTAAAGAGTTTTTAATTGAAATACATTTTGTAAGAAAAGTGAATAAAATGGACCATAAGTGAGTTTAATGTGGTGTGGCTGACTAGCCAACCAAGGATAGAGTCAAGATTCACATTGAGCGCAATGCAAGAAATCCATCAACAATAAAGACCTCTTTATTTTTATTAAATCAATCCAAATGGTTGAAAAAAATACAAAGAAAACAAACTTATGAAGATGTCATGATTTATCATTTTTAATCCACTCATTCATTCATTTGTTTATTGATTCATTCATTCAAACCCCTTATACTTGATTTGAAACATGATGAAAGAGAACCTTTTTCTATTATTCAAGTAAATTTTTATAGAGTAATTGAATAGACTGGACCCAGTTTAAAAATAGGGTATTGCATACAATGCAAAAAAATACATGGACAATAATAACAAGGGGTGTGTCACATTGTGGCCTTGCCATTTACATGAAAATGTATCTTAAGGCAAAAGAAGAATTATGGAAACCCAAATATTTCACCATGCAAAACTATAATCTTAAAAAAATCCTCTAAATTTTTTTTTTTAAATTTAAAAAAAAAACTTCAAGATATTATAACTTTATAACTAATCTCAAGTTTCAACACAAGCCAAAAATATCATCTTTCAAAAAAAAACATCTACACAATATCCTTGCCTTCCAAGACAAGGCCAATAAACCCATTAAATGTTTTTTTTTTCATTGAATCATCAGCATGTAAAATCGTTGAAAAAAGTCCACGGGAAATGGACTTATAATGGGTGCTATAAATTGTGATTTTTGGCTCACTCATTCATTCCATAGATTCATCCCCTCACTTGATTTGAAACAATCTCAAAGAGTTTTTTGAAATGATTGAAAGAATTTTTTTATTTTATTTTTTTGTAGCTGGGGAATCAAATTTGGAATGGAATGGAGTGAGTTTTAGGGTTTAATAGTGTGTGGCCGTCTGGCAATCGAGGTTAGAGCCAGGAATGACGTTCAATTGGGAGCAGAAATTCTCGTAATTAGTGATGCGGTTGGAAGCTGCAATGTTGACTTGTCCGCATTCGAGGCCGCCGTTGATGATGTTGATCGTCTCGCCAAATCCAGGCTTTCTTCCATCTGCCATATCCGTGCTGGTAGGTGTCCAGTTGCCCACCATCACGTCGTGGCACGTAGGCTCCGTCGCTGTTGCCCCTATGGTCCAGAACCAAAGCGCCGTCTGGAATGCCAGTGTCGGATCATTCGCAACTTGATTGGGATTCGATAGGATGTCGTAACCCACAGACCCCCTCGCAGCACCGTAGTTGTAGTTCCTGCACAAAAGAAGAACGCAAAAAATAAAGCAGCAGCACAGGTCACAGCACCCCCCGCAGACCCACTCTCAAGGTTTAGGATTTCTAGAAAAAATCATGTCGTAGAAAAAACTTTTAGAAGAACAGGAACAAGATCCGCCCAGCAAGATCCTAAGCAAGCTGATCAGATCAGAGCAGATCGATGCAGTTGCAGCATGAGTCCCAAATTCCATGAGTAAAGTCAGTAGTAGTTCTCATCAAAAGCTCTGTGGGTACAGGCAGCAAGTCTACTACAGTGCGGGCTTGTCGTCCTTCCAGCTAAAAAAAGCAAAGCAGGACAAGGATACAGGGCACAGGACAAGTAGGCCATAGTGCAGGACAAGAAGCAAATTGAATATCTTGATTCTCTTACCATGAGATCTGAAGAGGACCGCGTCCGTAGTAACTCTGTCCCGGAGCACAGGGATACTGGGTATTGCTGGAGTCGCAATAATTGAAGCTCTGATCGATTTCGCTGATGTACTGCAAACCTGCAAATGATCAGAAGTTATAACACTACTATACACGTCCAAGCAGCAGAGCTTGAACTAGAAGCTGAATATGATCGGATATGTACTACTATGGATACTTGATCAGGAGTCTTAAACTTGATCAGGGATCTTAAACTCAATCATTAGCTTGCACATGAGGAGCAGCAGCAGCAGCTGCTACCGCAGCTTCAATGTACTGCAACAGTATTGTTGTTGTCAGCTAGGTAGTTCTGATGGGAATTGAAGAATGTACTGCTGTTGGTGCTTTGGAACATGAGGGATCATAATACGTACCTGCTGTCTCTTGTGTTACGTGAGCGCAAAAGGCCGCTACTTCTTGCAGTTGTTGATCCGAGCTTCCCGTGGTTCCGAAAGATGGGTATGCATTTGCTGCCTCGATGAAGGAATCGTAAGTGTAAAACGAATTCGCGTTGGGAAAGAAGGTAGTGAACAAGGAGCTGGTGAGTATGTTGCCCACTCCTGATGATGCTGGAGTGCACTGACTCAGACAGCCATTGCCGCAGTAGGCAGCACTGCTCCCACAGTACCCATACTGACTGCAGCAAAGGTCATTAGCGCACAAATTTTGACTGCTGCATTCTTGAGCCTGCACCGAAGCTCCAGTTTGCAGTACTACAAAGGCCAATACTAGTATTAGAGATGCAAGATTACCCGAGGATGAGGAGGAGGAGGTCCTCATGACCGTGTGTGATCTCTCAACTCTAGTGGGCAAGCAAAACACTGTCAATCAAGCAACTTGGAATCTAAACACACAAGTACTACTACTGCAGCCCCAGTGTAGCAGAGACTAGAGACGTGGTGGTGAACCCAAGAGATTAGAACTCCTCGACAACTTTCAATCAGCTTGAACAACACACTACCCTTGCAAAGATATAAATACGGATCAAGAACATGACTGAAGGTCAAGCAGGACTTAATTCCGACCACCACCAACAGCAGCAGCAGCGACGCGGAAACTTGTTTGAATGCTAGTTTTTCAGCCGTCGTGATCGTCGGTCTTTGTGACGTTTGCAGGAAGCAAAAAAAAAACGTGTTGCAGTCTGCTTGGTCGATGAGCTAGCACCTAAGCTGCTGCTATGACGACGTTGGGCACTGAGCGCCGATAAGAGTTCATTGCCAAGAAAGAATCCAGAACTAACCGCATAATGCAGAGCTTCTTCTTCTTCTTCTTCTTCTTCTTCCTGCTCATCATGACGTCCTTCAATGGTCATTGTCTGAACAAGATGAGTTGACCCCCAAGTATCAGGATCAAAACCATCCTCCTCAACGACTATTGTGGCATACCAGCTCTCTGTCTCTCTCTCTCTCTAATTGCAGCTTTTGACTCTTGCAAACACTAGCTAGCGTGTTGGCCTTGAGCTTCGGGTGATCTTCTCAAGCCTTGTGTGCAGCTTCTTCCTGCTTAGAGCTCTCCCAAAGTCTTCTGTACTTCAGCTTCCAGGGATGTTTCCTTGCTCATTTTTTCTTTGCTTTTGATCGGGTAACCCGTCCAGCACATGAGCTCAAGAATATTCTCAGACTCATGATCAGATCTTTGCAGCTAGATGCCAGCTGCTTTAAGGACACAACAACAGTAGTACCTATGTGGGTGGTGGGTACGTGCCTGGCGTCGTCTGCCCTAATTTTCTCTGACCTAGCTAGTGATCTGCATCTCGTGTTCTAGAGTTTTCTTTGCACATGGTTCTTGTTTTGAGGGTTTTCAGTTGTTGTCTGTGAACTAGTCTTAAGGAGAGCTACTTTTTGGACTTTGGTTACTTCATCTTTTTCAAGTAGAACCTTCTTGGGTTCTACTAATTACTGACATTCATTCTGGTTCCTGACTTTCTTTCTAGCATCTTCAATGTGACTAGCATGGGATGGGATAGACTGGTCAATGATCGAACATTTAAACCCTCAAGGCAGGCCAGATCCATGGGGGGAGGGAGGGCTCAGTTGTTTTTGGTGTCCAAACAAAACTTGAACCCCTCCTTTTCACACATCTGACCTCTAACAATTGTTGAAAATGAATTAAAAATGAGAAAGTTATGATTCCAAAAATAAAGAGGATCAAGAACGTTAAAACAAACAAACCACTGAACACTACAAAGGCCAGTTCCCAAACGCCCAAAAAATTCTTTGTATATTACTCTGTTGTTAATAGAGTCCAAAGATGATTTGGAAAACTTCAGGTGATGCTCCTATAGCACTTTCAATCATTTAAAATGAATAAGAAATAAGAAAGTTATGAGGTTTGAAAGTAAGAGGGGTCCAAAAAGGAAAAAAAAACATGTTTTGTAAGTTGAAAAGCTTTTCTTTTTTTTCTTGTTATTTTCTCATTACTCTTTTTTTCTTGCATTTGAAAGATGATTTCTAAAGCTTGAAGTAACACTCCCCTAACATTTTAAATCACTCAAAATGAAGCACATATGATGAAGATATAAATAATTGTTTGGTCATAGGCAGCCGATGGGTGATGGGCCTAGTCTATCATAATTGCAAAATAGAACTGATCATCGTGAGTGATATCACTGAAGAGACTTGGTGGCTAAATGTTCATTCCAAACTGATCTCAAGATTGAGTTTGTAATTTGCAATGTAACACACACATCCATGTTCAATTCTGGCACATAATTTTGCTTTTTGTTCCACTAGACTTTCCAGTCTTCTTGACAATCAGTTTTGCTTGCTTGGTAAATTTCACAATTTTTTGCACAATAATTTTCTCCAAAGTAGATCAAAATCCCAGCTTCATTTTAATAATTCTATTTTGGGCAATTTTCCAATGAATGTTGTTGAGATGGGCCAATCCAAGTGGCTATTTTCTATGCACATACCAAAACAAACAAGGGGTGTGTCACACTCTGGCCTTGCCATTTACATTAAAAGTTAAGTTAAGGCAAAAGAATATTTCACCATGCAAAAATATAATCTTTAAAAAAAATCCTCTAAAAGAAACAAAAATCCTTCAACATATTATAACTTTATAACAAATCTCAAGTTTCAACACAAGCCAAAGTATCATGTTTCAAAAAAAAATCATCATATGAAAAAAAAATAGACCTATTATTTATTACCTAGGGGCCTATAAAAATCCCTTAAGCTACTATACTCTATGATGAATCTGAACACAATATCCTTGCCTTGGTAGGCAAGGCCAATAAATTAATTTTTTTTAGAAAATGGACTCCTAGCTTTTATAGTGCTGTACTAACTCCTAAAACTCAATGCCCAAATGCAGACAAAAGCTATTAGTAAAGGGGAAGGCAGTGCCTCTTTACACAAAATCTCTGAAATTTCGCCTCGCCTGGTAAGTCGCCCTCCTAATGCACCGTGGCGTTTCTCTGAGGTTGTTATGGAGGAAGTAGTTTACTCTACTCGTGGTATCCCATGAGGCTTTTTAGGAGCCCTTTTGTGTTGAGTTTGTGACTCCACTTAATTTTCAACTAGGGGATCTCCACTTGCACCCGTAAAAATGGCCAATATGTTATTATACACTACTTTGGATGAACTATAGCCTTTACAATTAAACAATTTATCAAGTTTGAACCTCTTACATATGCACAAGTGGGCGACTTCTAAAGGGGCCAGGACAAACAAGGGGTGTGTCACACTATGGCCTTGCCATTTACATTAAAAAAGTATCTTAAGGCAAAAGAAGAAGAATTATGGAAACTCAAATATTTCACCATGCAAAAATATATTAATCTTCAAAAAATCCTCTAAAAGAAACCAAAATCCTTCAAGATATTCAGAACTCTATAACTAATCTCTAGTTTCAACACAAGCCAAAATATCATCTTTCAAAAATCCTCGTATCAAAATAGACATACTACCTAGGGGCCAAAATCGCCTTAAGCTACTCTATACTGAATCTAAACACAATATCCTTGCCTTGGTAGACAAGGCCAATAAGAGAGATTGCATTGCATTGCATTGGGGGGCCATAATGCTTGATCCACACAATGACATGTAAATATACTTTCACATTATTGGTGGTACTTGTGTTTGACCTTCCTGTGGCCAATTTACACTACTAGATTAAACTTTTCTTGATTAAATTGTTTAAATCCACACTTCACAAATTCAAAAAAAATCCCAAAATTTGCCAAGTTTCAACTTCAATAGATGTATTCCTTGCACAATTGGTGGTAATTGTTGAAAAAAAACATTATCAGCATTGTTGTTAAAAGCTCACATGCTATTTGCCACCAATCAAGATTGGATATGGGGTAATATTCTTGAAAAACAATTTAGGCCTATTAACCTAATTGTGCCAAACTTTCATGTCACACTTCCTTAACTTAGGCTCATGATTAAGTCTTGAGATTTTCAAGGAAATGACATCAAGTCAAATGTTTGATAAGGAATGAAATTGAATGTAAGTTTAAAACATGGCACATGCCAAGAAAAATGCAATGCTTATTATAACAAAGTGGAAATGCTTGAAAAATCAAAGTGCAACATCCTTAGAGCTCAAATGAACTTTCACTTTGGGAATTGAGATTTTTCATAAATACAAGATGTTCAAAACAAGGTTTGAAGGATCTTGAATATTGTTTGAATTGAATGATCTTGGGATCATTGGAAATATCTCAAAAAGATTGATAAGAAAATGAACTCACATGTTTTATTTTAAAACATTTTCAAGTAAAACTTATGAAGGTTGTTTGACAAGCTAAGACAAATTGCCAAAAGAAATCCCCAAACACATGACATCACTTTTGAGAAGAATTTAGGATGTCTAATTGAGGAGGTTGACATGATTAAAATATGTTTTATTTGAGTTACAAAAAGCACGTTCAATGTGATTATGTTTACCATGCATTATATGGTTCCAAAGTTGTAAAACATGAAAATGTTTTTAATGTCAAGAGTTGAACTTGGGAATTTGAAATATTTTGGTCAACTTGAAATAGTCCCCATGGGAAGCTACAAAGTATATAATTAAAATATTATAAGTGTCTCCTTCATGGGTTCAAATTTGTGATGAAAATATGTGAGTTTGTGATGAATCAAACATAATTTGGTTTAGGTTCAAATTGTAAGAAATGTCTTATGTTTATTTTGTGATGAAGGTCTTTATAATGACCCACAAAACACATGAACTTGTTTAGTCATCCCAAAGCTTTTGTTACCTTAACTAACTTGTAAGGATTTGACTTCATACTTGAAGTTCCAAATTTTGTTGCTAAATAATCTAGATTTTCCACCAATATTGTTTTAAAAATATAAATGTGCATCAAAGAAATTGAGAACATGGAAAAATGAAAGAAAATATTCAAGAATGGGTAAATGTTTTTTAAATTAGTTAAAAATGTATGTGGTGAATAGTAATTAGAAGGAAATAAATAGAGATAAATTTGTTCACAAATTGTTTTTTGGATTTGATATTCTTTTTCATGTGGAAAATCTATTCACTTTTGGTATACGATATCAAGAATTTGTAATTTTGGTTCAAGTCATGTGTAGTTGTTATTCCAAGAAATTTCACATGCACAACTTTTTTTTAAAATATAAATATGATTTCATAAAAGATGATTACAATTTATAAAATTCACAAATGGATATACACATGTGTTGTATAATCAATTTTGATGGTTGCGTAAGTAATTATAATAGAGTTTTAATTTATTTATTAAGCATGTAAATGTACTTTTAATAATAAATGGAAACCTTAAAACCATTGATATCTTTGGGAGAGAAAAATCCAAAAAGTTATATGATATAACTTTAGTTGGACCTTCAAATTTGATCAATTGAACTTTAGTTAACCTTCAAATTGATCAAGTTGAAATGGGTAATGTTATTACATACAATAAATATGGATGTTTGATTGAAAAAATATATCCTCACATTATTTTTAAAGGTGATTATGTAATGAACCAAAAACATTACAACAAATTTCAATGTTAGATTTCCAAATCTTAAATATACCAAATATGGTAGGTGGTTCAATCACATATTTCATTCATTTTAAGTGAAATAAATTGAAATAAATTGGACAATTCTATTATAACTTGCATGTTTCAATTTAATCAAAATTGCATGTCACATGATTTGCATCTATTTATGAATATTCATGATAGGTACCAAAAAATGCATTAAATGCTTGTGACAAACTATCACAATTAGAAAATTTAACAAAACTACGTTAACAACATTGGGGATGCAACTTATGAAATAATTATAATTTCATAAATAGTTTCGTGATCTTAGCTTGTAAAGGTTCCTTGATTAGGTTGTAGAATTGTTTTGATCCATGTTATGATCATAAAATATTGTTATATATATAACTGGAAAAAGAAAAATATTAATGTTTCAAATTATAAACTTTATGAGAGAAAAACCTGACAAATTTTGTAAGGTGTCAATACAAGGTCATCATGTCTCATGTTTAAAAAAAAAATCTTTCATCATTTTTAATTTATGTAAATATTAAAAAATGGAACATTCCATATTGAAACATTTGAAATAAGAAATGCATAATCATTCTTCATAAATGTTTCATTATATATCAAGTAAAAATTTCATGTAAAATTTGTCTTCTTCTACATAAGAATACTAAAAATGGAACTGTCCATTTAAACGTTTATTTTTGGATAATTGTGAAAATATACATCTACCATTCATCATTTTAAATTTATCATTCAAGATTAAAACTATAACAATGAAAATGTGAGGTTTTCAATTAAATTCAAGAGTTTTTTTAATGTCAATTGCTTGTAGTTAAAACAAATCCAACCACAACCACATCCTATATGTAGGCTTTTATTAATGTACTATACATCATCCAAAATAAAGTGCAAGTTATTTCCATAACCCCACTTAGAAACATGAAATCTCACACAACATATTAGTGACAATCAAATAGATGTCGTTGTGACGTAATCATTGTGATTTGCAATCATAATTAATCATAATTCTTTATTGGAACACTTTCAAAGAAGTTCTAAAACATTGTATCATGTGCATATTTAATGTTCCAAACTTAATATCATGGTATTATGAACTTGAAATTCATCCAAATTACTCTTTACAAACCATTAAAACATGTTGGTGCACCTATTCTTATAAATGCAAAATAAACATTCTTGCTACTTTCATGGTAAATCTAAAGTGGTATACATCATGTATGATTTATTCTAAATACAAATGGTATTATACATCTTTGTGAAACAAGGAAATTTCATACAACAATTTATGCAATTGAAATTTGTTTGGAATTTCACAACATATTAATTCATTCATGTAAACATTAAAACTTGAGAAGATAACCTAAGTCTTGACTCTAATGTGCTTCACATCAATTTCCCTAAAATCAATGCATCATCTTATGGAGGATGAAATTAAAAAATCAAGCACATTAACAAGTTGGTACACATAATCATGTGTAACATTAATGTGTTTAGATACTAATAAATATTCAATGGGACAATTGATTTTCTAATCAAGAGCTGAGTTGAAAAAACAGATTAAAATACCTTGTCATGCCCCATGCTATTAAGTGTAGGGTAAAGCCCTATGATGAAGGAATCATACTTGTTTAGGCATGAGGCGAAATGATTTTAACATTTTAGTAATTCCTTTAATCAAAGGTTTTATCGAGTGTAGAGATTTAAAAATATGGACATATTCAATAGTGTGATAGTGACAATGGTGAATGGAACCAATAATATGGGGTGAGGCAAATCATTGAATGATTGTTTGGAAATTCATATGGGAGTCTTGGAAGCAAATGTGCTTGTAGAAGGCTTGGTAATTGTTGGAAAAGTGAGAACAATCTAATAAAAATGGGGGTAAAAAATGTATTGTTTGTTGAAAGGAGAAATGAGGGATGAAAAAATGCAATATGTTGCAAAAAATGGAAGATCTTGCTAATTTTTTTGTGAGAAGTAAATTATGATATGCAACTCCCATTATTTTTAGATTAAAAAAAACAATCAAGGTTTAACTTTTTTATAAGGCCTTGTCAAAATTTTAAACATTATTAATGAAGGCCCTTTTATAAAACATAATATTGTTTCATTAGAACAGTGACACTTTTTCACATAAAAGTTGATAAATCACATGTGAATCAAACCTTTCCATCTTGCAAATTATCATTTTTTGCCTTTTTTTAACTACTTCATTGTTTTATTTTTAGATATTTAATTACATTACAAGAAAAGAGTCAATAGGAGCAACATTATTGATTAATTTCATTTATTTTCTAATCCTAGTAGTTTTAGGATAAATAAAAATAATAATATTTATCCTAGTGGAACTTTACACAAGGTAATAAACTTGATCAAACATGAACATTATAAGGTTAAACTAAAATTTTGACAAAACTTTACATTAGGCAAGGCCTTTAATTGATCACAGGTGTATTCACAAACTAAATAAAAAATTTATGACAAGTCTAAAAACTCAAATTCATTTTTAATCATTAATAATAATAATAATAATCAATAACTACCAATACAATACCATACATGTAGGACCGGTTTGAAAACCATACCATTGTATAATCTATTGAACATGGTGCCAAATTACCAACTAGGTTTAAAAGGATGCAGGTTATTTCCTAGGGTTTCCCTTTCAACTACCCAAACCTTTAACAACACAAGTATTAGGGCGCACAAAAGTTGGGGCACATAAGAGTTGTGAAAGTAGGGTACTTGAAGTACATTAAGTACATACCATCATGACTATGGTCAGACTCTAACTACTATGCATCTTTTGCTATTATACATTTGCACATTAACAATCTTGGGATGTCAATGTTTTCAAAACTAGGAAGGTAATAATTAAAGATGCAAAAAGGAAAGGGGGTCCAATGCACTAATTGTGCTTTTTACATAACCCCATTAGCAAACATTGGAAATGGGTTTCCAAATGTCAAGTTGTATATGTATAGTCGATGAGTTTGTGTGAGAGTTATTTCAATTATTGCCTTGGATTTTGAATTGGATTTTTTTTCATATATGTGTTATGCACAAATGTTGTCTTTACCATAGTCTAATGTTCCAAGGCATAGTAAGGATGTTGAACAACTTTAGTTGTTGGACAAACATGTTATTTGTAACATATTGTTAATGTCTAAAATGTTGAGACACACATGATTTTGACATGTATGAATACACTATGTTATGTGAAGAATAGAGCATTTCATCATTACAAAAAAACTTGTTAGATTCATAGGTATTTGAAGACTCCTCATATGCCCATTAATGAAGATTATGGAACCCACATTACAACATCTTTTGCACATATCCTTGGCAAAGTCCATTGCAAAGGTCCATTTTGATATTTAAATTGATGTTTTTCAAGATCAATATTTAATCAATGTGTTTGGAAATATTTTAAATTATGGTAATATAAATTCAAATCTATAATTGCATAAACACATTGTGAAATAAAAATCCATGTTCATTATTTTTCATATGGTTTTTTGGGATTGTGATAGTAATGTTAAAATCTTTCTAAGGTGGACATTCATTATTTTGTTATGTTTTTTTCATTGTTGCAAAAATTCTTGTGTTAACTTCATATGAATGAATATGTTTTTGTGATATCCAATAAAAGTTAAAAATTTACTATAACAATGATTAATAACATGCCATAATGATAGTCCATTTCATCTAGTGTAATTTGCAATTATCCCCTAGGGAAACATTGCTAGCTAGAAATATTACTAGATTTATATCAGGTCTTACAATCTTGGATGATTTTGTGTACAAGATATATATGTGGATATGATGATCATTAATTCATTAAAAAGAATTCATTGACCATATGGAGGAATTTGTGCAAAAACCTTTAATTGTTGCATAACTTCATGAAATGTCAAATGGTTGTTTCAAGGATC
>Ga0209208_10005978_pt1 | contig 16845 bp, 14 predicted proteins | sample S1TSphfallax_3_FD_187694 | JGI IMG/M metagenome (GOLD analysis project Ga0209208, IMG submission 187694) | Host-associated microbial communities from peat moss isolated from Minnesota, USA - S1T2_Fd - Sphagnum fallax MG (SPAdes) (version 2) | ecosystem: Host-associated > Plants > Peat moss >...
CAAAAACCTTCTTCTTTGAGAAGTGGATTAGAATCTAGGACTTCTATATTACCCTTAGCCCTATGGTCATTATTGTCAAATAATACACTAAATATTGAAACATCTCTCATGAAAAATACTACAAATGCCTACAAAAGTGCACTACAATAATGTGATGAAATAATTATTCATATCATAGCCTACCATCATGATCACCATTTTCAACTCCTGTAGCATAGGGTATATTTCAAGTATCCCTACTAGTCATGTTTCCCTATCTACAAATAAAAATGTTCCCAAGTAGACCTAAAAATGAGATACTCCCTTTATCTCAATATTACTTAGGAGATGTGTTGTTACATGTATCTATGTTATTCCAATTCTCTATACCTATGCCATTTGCCTAGGCACCAATATCACATGACCCCTCTTCTACAAAGTACATCTCATTTTCTACCCTTCTACAATGCAAAATGAGAAAAGAAGACAACCCATAGCATTGTCATTAGATGTGAACATTGGTTGATATGGTAGGTTGATATGCTATGATGGTAATTTAGCATCATTGAATATGTGAACGTTGTAAGCTTCATGTTTCACCAATCCGCACTTGTGTCATTGGCCCAAGTATATTAAGTCTTTGTAAGCTCACCCATTCCAATACTATCTTGGGTTGAAGTGCGCCTTTTATTTAGGGCAAAATAATACCTTGATAATTGATCTTCAATTCTCCAAAGAAGCATTCAACATGATTATAATACGCATGCTTCAATCCTTGTTGTCCTTAGTTTTCTTCATCACTCCATACCAAATTATACATGCTGAGGAGTTGAGACAGAGAGAACCAATCCAGCAGGCAACTATGTTTCAAAAAGACATGCAACAAAATTTGTCACATGTGATTTGTTGAATATAATCAACACAAGAAGACATTGGAAAGTCATGTGGTTGCTAAGGGGATTTGCTTCCTTATGAATTGTGAATCAGGGTTTGTTTGGGTTGTTATTACATGCAAGAAAGACTACTGTTGTTATCAAAGACTCCACCATGCAAAACTGCTACCAAAGCTTTCCAGACATATTTAGGGTCACACTTCCTACACAGTAGTTATGTAGTTCACATGACATTATCATCAACAAAAGCAAGTAAACCACAAATTAGAATCTGAGCAAAATTTCATGCATGTCATGAAAGAAGTTGTGGAGATGTCCTCCCCAGAAATTTTGCACATCAAGGCATATCTATGTAATTGCAGAGAAATGTCCGCACCAACAATTTAGAGTAACAGTAATAACCTTATGAGAAGAGTTGGTCCCAAAGTCCCAGGCCATCACCTTCATCATGAGTAGCGGTGTCAAGCTGCCATGACTACCCTATGACTTCATCAGCCCCCAATGGTTGGTATAGATATGTACATAAGGAAAGGCACTGTGGTAAGTGCCTTCACTGGCGTAACAACCTAGATGCCTTATGAAGAGCCTCTTACATGAAATTTCCCACTCCAGACTGGAGTGGGAAATTCTGCTTGGTGAGGCTTGGAGATTTTCAAGGACAATGAAGAGTGAAGCTGGATGCAGTTGTGGCGATAATCTATGTGCAGTGACCACACTCTGTAACTAATCATTTATGGACTCTAGGCTGCAATACAATTTCAAAATCACTTTGCATGATGATCACAGATGCAGAGTCTTTGCAATTGCCAGTTCTTGGAAAAAGTTTCTGCTCAGATTTCTTTTCCTTCTCTTTCTTGCACTGAAGAGATCAAACAAAACAATGTGATCATAAAAGTGCTGGCTTCATGTCCCATAGAAATCTCCACCAGGTGATCCGTGATCCAAGAGAGAGATTGCACGCATGTTTTCCAGGCTTGACAGGGTTGCTGGATAAGAATTGCTGAGGCTTGTCACAAACCTTCAACAAAATTTTCGAACTGAGAAGATTCACCTCATTGGGAGTGTGCATGCATTCTGAATTTCACCTCACTCTCTGTATTTCTCATCTTCCTGAATGAGAGAAATTGCCACTGTGAAATTTGCAGCAACTGAGGAAGTTGATCTGTCACAAGACTGGAATCATTTTGGGAGAAGAAATTGAAGCCTGATGAAAGAAAGACACTTCATCAACCATGTTGTGTTAGCTTTGTTTGCACCATCTGATAAAAGAATTGTGCTTGAAAATCTGGCAATCCAATTTAGGAAAGATATCCAAATTCCCCAGGTGTGTTTCATTGGCTTTTGTTTGTTCATGCTCTAGCCTTCATCAGAGATCCAAATATCCATAATCAGCAAATTGCATTTTAGAGCTGCTCGGATGCTGCTCCACAACTCTGCCATTGAACTGTGACATCCCTATTATGAGTCATATGGCTCTTACAGAGAACTCCACAGTAAACTTCCCTTCCCCCACAACTCTTATGATGATGAGAACTGCTTCTTGATGATGCAATTTTGTGTGCTTGCAGACAGAAGACCAACTTCTTTGAGAAGAGAGTGGGGGAGAACCAGATCAAGCCTGCATGGCTCTGGGGACCATCATCATGCCTTCAGATTGGATCATTGAGGCTTCTGAGTTTGAAAATCTGACAACATTGTTGCCACGGGAGGAGACTTCTTCATAGCGTATGGTTTTGTATTTGAGACTTCTGAGTTGGGTTTTGTTTTTGCTCTTTGATTTTTCTTTCAAGTTTGGGTTTTCCTCTTTTGCCTTGGTTGCTAATATGGTTGGTCTTATTATTATTGCTGTGTTTGTCAGATCTGAAAATGTCCATGTAATGTTATGACCTATTGTTCAGATTTTTTTTTGTCTCTATCAATTTCACAAAGAAGGTCACTCACTCTTTGTATTTATTGAGTACCTTAGTGTTCAAAGGGTATCATTTTGCTCTGCAATCAAAAGGGTATTCAAAAGTGGAATGAACATTAATATTTTAATCTTGATCATGTGAATAAATATGGTAAAATCTGACAACTGATCAAAATATAAAATTATTAATAAATGAGAAAGATCTTTGATTATATTTTAAATAATTTTAAAAATGAATATCTTAGAGCATTTTCATGGGTCTAATTTATTTTCTTAGTTTATAAAAATCTACTTCCAAAGTAATCAACATTTTTTTATAGAAAGGTAAGTGACCTTGGGCCCAAAGGCAAATCTTCTCAAATTACATTTAGGATTTATCTTTAAAACCATGATGCAAAGTCAGTGAGTTTTTGAAAAAAATGCCAAGATTCTTTTTTGTTAAAAATCTTTAAAAATCGCCAGATTTCTATTCATGGGTTCAATTAGGTAGCCGAAATTGTTTTATCTTTTTTCCTTTCATATTTTGACAATAGCCAATCTTGACTAAATTTTGCTTATGCATGATCACCAACTCAGGTACATTACAAAATTGAAAAAAAAAAAAACAAATACAAAACAAACTTATTTTATGAAAATATTGAAGGAGTAAATGGATCATTATTGTGCATGAAGAAAGAGATGGATTGATTGTTGGCTGTGAACTAAATGGAATGCTCACCAGGCGTTGTTGTTACGTTGTCACACTGTGAATTTCATCTTCTGGGAACTTCATAGAACTTAATTTGCTTCTTTTGAAGGACAACAGCAGACCCGACCTGACAAGCTGTTGTCCTGTTTTAACTGTTGCTGGTGTCCTATTATAACTGTTGCTGGTTTCAACTTGCTCTAAGGGCCAGAGCCATTACTGGATGGTGAGGTGCTTGTTGTTGAAGAAAAAGAGATGGGTGGATTGTTGAAAATGAAAATGCATAATTGTTGAACAAGAAGACATGGATTTATGGTTGGCTTTGCAAGTAAATAAGTAAAGGAGACACAATAAATAAATAAATCAATCAAGGAAAAACCACCCCTAGAGAGAACAAGAGAAAAAAAGAAAGGAACAAAGTCCAAACAAAAGACAACACTCAAACAGACAAAACCCACAATGGGGAGCCCCAAGAAGAGAAATCAAGTACTCGGTTATCAGCGACAATGGACTAGGTTATCAACATTGGACTAGGTTTTATCAGCAAGAGGTTATTGGTTACCAAACATAACTTACTGTTCAGAAGTCCAAGAGCAACAACATAACCCTCCTACCAATGGATGAAAACTCATGTAACTCTCCTGTAGGTAGATGAAAAATCATATAACCCTCCTCTCAATGAATGAAAACTCATATTCGATGTCGTGTCTGGATGATGATCGGTAGGTTATGGAAGGATGTAAGTAAGTTTTGATCCCACATTTTGAGGATTGTTCACTCAGATGTTACTAGGTCACACACTCTAAGTTCACTCTATGTCTGTAAGTTCGTATTTTCAACTGTTGCTTTGTTTTAATGGACTTGCCATGAGGGGGTAGAGTGTGAGTTTGTTCATTATTTGGGGGAACTTCAGGGAACATTTCCTATTTGAACTGTTGGTGCTTTGAACTTTGCCATAAGCAGAAGTAGAGTAGTGAATCATGAGTTCATTTTATTTTTTGGGGAACTTCTTCATGGAACATTTCCTATTTGAACTGTTGCTGATCTGAACTTGAAGAAGAAGAAGAAGAGATGGAAGGATTGTTGAAGAAGAAGAGATTTTTGCTTGCCCAGAATTTCGAACCCAAAAGAATTTCAAAGCCCAATTTTGCAGCAGCGAAAAAAAAGAGTGTGTTGGAGCTGTAGATGATGATCTACTTCTTCACCTCGTTGTGTGAGCAAATTTGATCTTGATGATGGAAATCGCGGAATGGAAGTTCACTTGTGTGTCTGACACCCTGCTGTTGCTGCTGCAGCAATGGGAAGCAAGAAGAATGATGACAAAGCTCAAATCCGAGAATCCCTCAAAAGAAACTACACTGAGGAATTTTTTTTGTCCTTTGTCTCACGCAACCAGGCAGACCCGGCGGCGCGCAGTACAGCAAAGTCTTGCACTATTTTTGTCGCTGATCCTTTTTGATTCCACATACACAAGTGCTTTTTTCTTTCTGTTGTTGTTGTTTGCCTGTGGCGTCATCTGTGTATCTATCCCCAAGCAGCAATCGGAGCTCTTCTAACATAATTCATGAAGAAACACATCGAGGAGCAAGAGAGAAGAATTTGGAGAGAGCAATAGCCTTCGTGTCTGCAGAAATCTGAGGCCTAGCAAAGAATCTTCACTGGGTTAGCTCGTGAAGAAGAAGAAGAAGAAAATGGGCGCTTCTAGCAAATTCTTCAAGGCGCTTATGAGCGGAGGTAGGCGAGGAGGAGGAGAGAGATCCAATTCCGAGAAAGCTGGGTCCGACAAGACGATCTCCGAGTCCGCGCCTTCGGAACGCTCGCATCAGTCCGACAAAGACGATTCTGTAAGACAACAAACAGTATCGCAACAATCTTCTCTCTACTACTCTCTCGTTTGTCCCTCTTTGTTTTGTCTTCGGTACTTAGCACAGGCAGGCAGATTCTTCGTGGGAGGGAGAGAGGGTTGTGGGCGATGGGTGTTGAAGAGAGAGAGAGAGAAATGCATTTCGTGAGCATTTCGCTGCTGTCATGGGTGGCAGAGGAAGACGAGCCATGAAAGATCACAAGAGAAGGGACACAAGAGATGGACATTGTGGAAGCAGCATGGGGGGATAGACAACAACAACAGCAACAACAACGAGCTGCTGCTGCGTGATCTTCATGGAGACGATCAGTCCATCACAAACTACAGTCAGGAATTCAAGCTGGAGCAACGACAACAGATGCTGGACGAACTCTCCATCGACTTGAACGCTGTGTCTTCTTCCACTTCTTCCCATGCGCTTGTGGTTGTTGCAGATTGGGCTGCTCTTCGCATTCAAACTGTCTTTCGAGCATTCTTGGTCAGAAATTTTCGTTCTCTCTCTCTCAGATTTCTCTTGCCTTGTGAGATCTGTTTGCATGATGATGAGAGGAGCATCATGCTGCATCTCTTTTCTTTTAGGTACCAGTAACATTCATGTGTTCTTCTTGATGGACAGGCAAGGAGAGCTTTGCGAGCTTTGAAGGGTCTAGTACGCTTGCAAGCAGTAGTACGAGGACACATTGTGAGAAGGCAAGCTGCAATTACCCTAAAATGCATGCAAGCACTGGTTCGAGTGCAAGCTCAGGTGCGAGCAAGTCGTGTGCAAATCACACCGCAAGGATTGCTTACAATCCAGCAAACCATAAGCCATCACCACCTCATGAAAGCTCTGCTTCGTGAATCTGAGGTAATGTAGTGAAGTGAAATCTCTCTCTCGTTCCTTTCCCTACACAATCCGCCTTACACTCCTGCCCTCATCTCTAGATTCTTGCAGATTGCTTCTTTCTGTTATCACCATATCTGAAATCAAAACAGTCCTGACAAAACCCTTCCTCACAAACTCTCAAAAGTCAGCAACAGTTGCACATTGCATAGCATTAGGATCATAGGATGGCAAGCAAATGCAACAAAGCACCTGCAAGAAGCAAATGCAACAGTTCCATAAGATTATGATTTCAGCTTGAGCATTTCATTTGTTTCATGCTGATGCTGACATGGAGATAGGGGTGCTGCAGTTGGGCTGGTGTACAATTTCAGGAACAATACAAGATATTCAAGCAAAGCAACAACAGAAGCAGGAGGGAATCATCAAGCATGAGAGAACGAAGGCATATGAAGCATTAACCCATGAGGTACAATCAATCCACTGCTGCTCCCCAGTCAAAAACTGTGTCTGTGGGTAATGACTATTGGAAATTTTCTTGATGTGATCAAGCAGCTTTGTTAATGATCATTGAATTGATGGCATGTACCTATCATCCATCATCATCTGGTCAACCTTCTAGTAGTCTTTTGTTCTCTGGTGATCGTGGTGTTTGGCTATCTTGCAAGAGATTGGAAGGTTCAATACAATTGTTAACCACCCTTTTGAATCCAGCTATTGCAGTCAGTCTTGCTGCATCAACCAAGTTGTCCAAAGCATTAGACATTGGAAAACCTGGGACAAAACAGGACAATGTTGTGTATGCAACAATCAGTTGCAGCAAAGCAACAACTGCTATATGCATGAAGAAAAGGTCAATCATGCTAGTTGTTGTCTGGCACAACAGCTTCATCTTTGTTTGCTTTTGCAAAATATCAAGCATTGTGTCAAGCAGGATTAAGATTAATGTTCTTCTGCTATTGCAGCAGCAACTGGAGGTGGCAGGTAACTCACAGATCTACTTCAACCATGAAGGAGAGAAGCCAGGCTGGGGTTGGAGCTGGCTAGAGCAGTGGATGGCAGCTCAGCCTTGGGAGAATCAGCTGGTTGACAGTGACATGGGATTGAAGGAGGTGAGGACACCAGTACATCAGGCCACAGCCACTCAATCAGTGCAGAGCTTTGTTGAGGAACTCCCATTGCAGGAATTGACAACCAAGGTGGCAGCAGGTGCCAATAATGATCTTGCACAATACACATCCCCTATCACCTCAACTTTGATTCAGTTGCAGAGGCAGCAGCAGCAGATGTTGGGTGGGCATGCTGATGAGCAATCAGACTCATCATCCACACCACACTCTGAAACATTGCTGTCTAACAGTGACAATGCACAGCCAGCCAGCCAGAGGAGGTATATGGTAGCCACTAAGTTGGCAAAAGCAAGGCTGAAGCCACAGAGTACTACCCCAAAGCAAGTACAACCTGTCGATGATGACAATCATCCACCTGCAAGAAAGCATCTGTCCTCTTCTTTACCCACTCAGGAAGTACAGGAACACCGCAGTATGATAGGAGGAGGTGTGAGTGTTAGCCCCAAAGCTTTTCAAGGTACAGCAAGTGTAAATGCTTCTGGTAGCCGATCTCAGAGGCTGTCTCACAAGAGTGCATTCAAGCAGCAGATGCAGTATGCTGCAGAGAGAGCTTCCAGCAAGAACACTGATTATTTGACAACATCGTCCAACTCAGAAAGGCCTGTCTCTTCACATAAAGCAACAGAGTTCCTGATGGCAACATCTTACAACTCAGAGCAGAATGCTCGAAAACCAGAAAGAACCAGTTTCCTCCACTCATCGTCATCATACAACAACTCTCATGACCAGAGGCAATTGCATAAGGATGATGATCATCCTCAACATCATCAGGATTTTCTAACCACCTCATACAGCTATGAGAGGCCTCCTCGTAAGAGTGAAAAAGATTCATACCAGCAATCCCGCAGAAGTGCAGAACATGCAACAACATCTCACAACAACTCAGATATCCGATCCTCTCGCAAACTGAACAACAAAGCAGATGGTGATTATCTTCAGCAATCATATGACATGGAAAGGTGGCAGTCCTCTGAGAGACCATCATCATCATCTTACAAGAGTGCCAGTCATACCAGCACCAGGTCCAACAGGTCTGCTTCAGCTGCTACACGCAGCAAGGCTAGTGGAGATTATCTCCACAGATCCTATCAATCAGACAGACAATCCATCCAGGGGAGGGACTCTACTTCTTCACTCCCATCAGCATCTTATGCTGATTTCAGAAAACCTTTCAGATGATTTTTCTATGAGACTTTAGGCACTAGATTTTAGATTCAAAGTTTCAACCCACCAAAAAACCTGTGTTACTTTCTTCAGCAGATTGTGGAATATTGTGGTTGAAGTTTCAACCACATTGGGCACGTATCTGATTTTGCTAATAACTGCCATTTCTGGCTTTTAAAACATTTGAGAATCAGATCACTGCCAGTCCCAGGTTTTTGGTTTTTTGGGGGGAGGGGGGGGGATTAATGATCTGCCCATTCTGGCTATTTCAAAGACCTCAAAGAACTAGCAGTTTTGTGGGCGGTGGGTTTTTTGAGAACTGCGGTTACATATCAGAACCAATTCTTTGACTTTTTGAGAACTGTGGTTATGAACTCTAAGAACTGCCCTGAGAACCAGTGGAGGTTTTGTGCAATTTCTAATAACCGCCCTACTCTGGTTTGACTGTAAAAACTGTGCTACTTTCTTCAGGAAAATATGGTGGATGTCATTTTAAACAAGCAAATTGCCTGCTGTGTTGATAAGTAAGCTACTTTTTTAAGTAGATCAAATGTCTTGAAAATTCTGCACATATAGATTGATTCAATAGGTACCTGGCAGTAGAAACCCGGTGCTTTTTTCTATGAGATCCTTGTGAGAATTTAAACCTGCAACTACACCCTGGCTTGGTGTTCTAAACTGCAATTTCTAGTGTTGATAAACCTGTTAATGTATTTGTTTTTCTTCTCATGTTTGGGTTGATGTATAAAATATATATATATATATATATCAGGGGCAGTGCATTCCTTGTTCAAATTTGTGAGTTAGGTGGGTTGGTGATCATCCAGAAGAGGACTTGGCTACAGGACTCAAGTCCTCTTCCAGAAGAAGCCAAATTTGGCTACAATTGAGAGAGTAAAGTAGAAAAATGTAGGATCCCTCCTTTGCAATGAATATAATGAACATGTATTAAAAACGCTTTAAAAATATAGTCACCAATACTTTAAAGAACAATTTAAGAATTAATAATCTTGATTTAAATAAGGAGTGAATGACCAATTTCATATTGCCACATCAGTACCCATCACTACTTTTCTGCGATTGTGCTTCAACATGCACTGCTGGCTCAGTATAAAGCAGTTGCAGAAAACCATAATGTACATATGATTTTTCCAACATCCTACTACAGGGCAGGAAAGCCCAATGAAATGTGCCCAATAGAATCTGCCTCGAAACTCATCTCTTAATTCTTAAGGCAGCACCTCCAGAGCTACTTTTGTGTTCAAACATGAAGAAAGATGAGCACCACTATTGTACAGTATACGAGGAGAAAGAGAAAAGGAGACAAAGTTGGGCTCAGAGGCCGCACCTTAATTGGTGGCTGCTGCAGAGACCAAGTCTTTGGATAATGTCAACTTGCTGGCTTAAGAATCATTCACAACACTTCTGCATCATCCCCTTAAATTTTGATCTAAAGAAAAGGAAGTTTCATACATCACCGAAATGGCTGTGTAAAATTAAGTAACCTGCCTATAGCTTGATCGTGTTTTGACTTGAACCCTGAGAAGGGAGATTCACAAAATTGGAGAGCAGCAGGGCTCAAGAACAAGAAATTTTCCTTCCTAAACTACATAAAAAACACTATGCTCCTTTTAGCTTCCTAAACCGTCTCTCTCGTTCTGTCATTCTCCTACCAACATACTTGAGTGCTTCATCAATAGCTATCACAGGGAGTGACAGAATCAAAACTAAAAGCCACTCATTCAAGTTGAGAGGCACAATGCCAAAAATGTTGGCCAAGAACGGTATGTAGAGAATCAGGAAATGCAGCGCGAATGATAATGACATCGCTGCAAGTAGCCATGGGTTCACCCATGGAGGCATTGTCATCAAGCTCCCATCTTCTGAAAGTGCATTCAAGGAGTTGAACATTTCAATGGCTACCAACACTGACAATGACAGCGTAGTTGCTTTCACTTTTCCCCTTGTGAAATAGTCGCATGGGTTATTGTCAAATCTCAGTGTCTCAGCACCTGCTGTAAATGGTGAAACCTTGAAGTCCTCCCATGTGGAGCATTCACCCCAATTTGCCAACTGTGAGAAGCTCACCAGAGTGTGTCCATCAGCTGACAAGTTGATACCAAGAAAGGAGGAGTGTGTGTACCACACTGCAAATGCTCCAACTGTTGCGATTCCAACATACAAGCCTATCACCTGCCCAAGTAATATACATCTCATCAGTCAGCATACTCAACTAGCAGTTTTTCAATGGTCCGCTGACAAGCATGTCAAGTGCACCTACTGAAATTGCTCATGCCATCTTTTCATTACAACTGATATCAGAAAGAGCAAGAGATGGACAGATAGATAGAGAGGAAATAGATGAAAGTCAAATGCAACTGCTTTGCAACTGGAAGGGCACAAGCAAATCTAACTCATGCAAATGCTGTTATGTGGATAAACACTGCAAATTGCACAGGATGCAGACCCAGAGTTACTAAATCTCAGAAAAACAAAATCTTGTCTGCACATTCTCAGATGCTGGGGGGCATCCCAACTTCTCAAAAGGTTGAGAACAGAACCATGTAGCGAAAGAACACCCATGCATTGATGAGAACATCATCGCTCTTTCTTGGGGGCTTCTTCATGATGTCAAGGTCAGGGGGATTGAAGCCTAACGCAGTAGCAGGAGGACCATCAGTAACCAGATTCACCCACAGAAGTTGAACTGGGATCAAGCCTTCTGGCATGCCAAGTGCTGCTGTCAAAAATATCGAGGCAACCTCCCCTATGTTTGATGAGATCATGTACCTGGTGGGTGAGTCCATACTCCCATGTTAGCACTTCTGGTGTGGACATACAAACACCTCAACAACCAACTTCACCAATTCCAAATCTTTGGTGGATAACACATACCGGATGAAGGCCTTCATGTTGTTGTAAATTGAACGGCCTTCAGCAACAGCAGATACAATTGTGCTAAAGTTGTCATCTGCCAGCACCATGTCTGCTGCCTCCTTGGCAACCTACAATGTAGCAGCACACATCTTCAATTTTCCCTGCTCAGTTGCCAACAGAACTCAAAGATAGAAAATCAAGGTACTTGACAATACCAAAACCCCAGAATCTGCTTTTGACATCCAGGCTTTTCCCACAATTGACTTTGGCAGACTCAAAGGAGCACTAAAAACTAGTGCGCCTAGTACATTGTAGCATACCTCAGTACCAGAAATACCCATGGCTATACCAATGTCAGCTAGTTTCAAAGCAGGCGCATCATTCACACCATCTCCAGTCATAGCAACAACCTCTCCTGCATCCTTAAGCATGCGCACTATGTCTTGCTTGTGCCTTGGCTCTGCACGTGAAAACACACGTCCACCAGTTCCTGACAGAATTTTCGAGCGGCGCTCAAGAGGGAGAGCAAGGAAATCGCGGCCGGTGAAACTTTTTTCTCTCAGATCTTCATCTTCAGAAAACACACCTATCTCTCGACAGATAGCTTCAGCAGTGTTCTTGTTGTCTCCAGTGATGACCATTACACGAATCCCAGCTTCCCCACAATCATCAATTGCTTTACTAACTTCCTCTCTTGGAGGATCCTGTGCACCAACCATAGATTCATAAAAACAGTCAGCACATAATGATAGTGCACAATTAGAGCTTAGATGGATGCCAAAGCAATAAAATTTTTAGCATGCAAGTTCATATCAAATCCACATTCATGATTTCCAGGTAAGACTAGGCTGAGTGTCAAAAAATGAGCCATTTGGGCCTCACAAAATGTAAACCCACACTTGCTAAGCCTTGTGATAAAGATAACTTACTCTTAAACCAACCATGCTGACAAAAATTAGACCACTTTCAACCAGCTCATAATTAGCAGGTTCCAACAGAATCTTGTGGCCAGGATGAGTATCACCATCATAATCACAAAGCTCTCCCAAATCTTCCTTGAAAGCAAAGGCTAAGCAGCGCAAGGCCTTTGTACTCATGCTCTGCAGTTTGATTAGCAGAGCTTCACGAGCAAAGTCTGTCATCTCCACCACTGTCCCATCTGATAATTGCAAATGCGAGCTTCGCTCTAGCACATGCTCTACAGCCCCCTGAAAGCACCCATTGCCCAGCCCCCTTGTTGTCATAAGTATCTCAATGAACTTCACACCCCCCTGCTAAGGAAATTAAATGTCTGGTTTTGCTGATTACCTTCACAAGTAACCTGTTCTTTCCAGTCTCTGTGCGGACAAGACAACTCATGGACTTCCGGCTGCGATCAAACTCAAGGAATGCAACCCTGGGTTCTTTCCGAATCCACCATTCACAGCAAGCTGCAAGCACAAATGCAGCCTCTGCCCATCAGCTCCTCGTATTGTGCAGATGTGAGACTTAACATAGTGGAATCTCAGATGCAGAAGATGTTGATTGTCCACATTTGGTTGAGTGGAATGACTTTGTCAGTAAAATTATGTGAAGCTCTTACACAGAGAAAAAGAGGCAAAGCTGCATTTCAAACACAGGACTTTAATTTTCTACATCCAATTGTGAAAATTAACTTCATCCACAATATCTTCCAAGCTCTTCCTGCAATGCATCTGACCTACAGCACCCATTAGACATCCTGTTGCTCAAAACGTTTAAACTTTGTTTTACTCCTGGACTAAAACTGACCTCCTCTGCTTCATGAACAAAAACTGGGAACTGACATGCAAGAAGCTCATTGTACCCCCAAAAAACAGAAGAGACCCCAGCTCAAAAATTCATGGTGATTAAATGAAATGAACATCTATGCATTTGGCATGTGGACTTGAAACTTCTCTATTGCACTCTTGCATGGAAGCATCACAATGCTGACAACACTATAGATAACAAAAAAATTGTTCATGTCACAGATTGCATTGCATACAGAACTCACTGGCAGTATTAAAATCTTTGCAGCACACTTTCCATACAGAAGGATCCTGAAAACATCTGAAGCAATTTCCACTTTCCATTGCAACCATGACAACTCTATGTATCCTCTGCACCAACTAACACCCACTTACCCAGATTCACCACTGCCTGGTCTGCTGAAAGATCAGTGGAAGCCCGCTGTGAAACTACAGTACTTTGCACAGATTCATCTGGCACTCCCATCTTCTCCACCAAGACCTTCAAGTTCACACATACCCCCAAAAGACAATCATGAGTCAAACACAATCCATTTGATCATGTTACCTCAATTCAAATATATGTGAGATCAAGCTCCACAAACAACACTTTGAAGGTAACAGTTCTGTGAGTTCCAGCAAAACTGAAATGAAAGAGACAAGTTGTGTGCAGTCATAACCTTGATGAGTGTCACTCACAAAGCATCAGACTGTCACCTTTGTTATGAATATCAGTAACAAGTTGCCATGACTCCCCAGCGACTTTATAAGCTCCTAACAATAGGTTTAGATTAGTATGTATTGATCATGTACAAACATCTGTATCCTGAGTTTCTGTAGCACTTCCAGAAGCAAAAGGATGTTGGCTAGCAAATAAGAGACATGAGCTAATGAAATCTTCAGAAAAGCTGCAACAAGCTGGTGAAGGTAATCTTCACACACAGCCAAATATATGTCACCACAAGATGCAGCTGTGGCATGCAAATACTTGGGGCATCATAAACCATGCTAGAAATGCAAAGAAGGAACAAAACCTTGAGTGCTGCTTCAGTTGGCAAACCAGTGGCACGGAATTGATGTCCTTTGTAGGTAAGGCCAGCATCGTTGCAAATTGCAGCAATTTCTGCACAGCGCTGAAGATTCTTGTCCAAAACCCCAGCCTGCAAGCCTACAATCACACCATTGAAAGGGCTATAGGTTGTGCCTTCAACATGAAAATCCCGTGTCACCCCTGCAGTATCACCGTTGAGAACAAGCTCTGTAACCGACATCTGATTTGTCGTCAAGGTGCCAGTCTTGTCTGAGCAGATTACAGTGGTGCACCCTAGGGTTTCAACACTGGGTAACTTGCGCACAATGGCATTCTTTGCAGCCATTTTGCGTGTTCCCAGAGCCAAACAGGTGGTAATAACTGCTGGCAATCCCTCAGGAATGGCTGCGACTGCCAAGGCAACAGCAATCTTGAAGTAGTAGGTGCATTTCCCAAAGGAGAAGTGCAAATTTGTTGGCCAATTGTTGGCATTCAGATCCCAGGTCAAGAAATACTTGTAGTTGATAATCCAGACGAGAAGGCAGATGACGGCGATGACAGTGGTGAGTCTCTCACCGAATTCATGCAGTTTCTTCTTCAATGGTGTGTCTGCCTCCTCTAGAGATGCTTGTTGGATTTGAGACTGGATCTTACCGATTTCCGTGGCCATGCCCGTGTTGATGACCAGTGAAAGGAATGTACCGCTCACAACAGTTGTGCCTGCGAACACCATGCACACCTTTCCTTGCAACTCGATGTCTCTGTTGTTCACAGCATGTGTGGATTTCAACACCGCTACACTTTCCCCTGTCAGTGAGCTTTGCTCGATCTTCACATACGAGGTTTTCATGGAAACAATGCGCATGTCGGCGGGAACTTTGTCACCGACACGAAGCTCTACGACATCACCAGGAACAAGCTCTCTTGCTGGTAAATCAGAGATGAACTTGCCATCCCGAATCACTTTCGCGTGATCTGACTGCATCTCCTTAAGAGCTTCCAAAGCACGCTCAGCGTTACTTTCTTGCCAAACACCAACGATAGCGTTAATTATGAGAATAAGAACAATAACGATCGGTTCTACATACGCCGTCAAGCCGCCACTCTCACCACCGCTCGCATGTCCGTCTACATACGCAAGTACAAGCGACACAAACGCTGCTACAAGTAGTATCTTCACCAACATATCATCAAACTGCTCCAACACCAGCTTCCACATGGCCTTGGGAGGCTCCTTCTCCAACTCATTCCATCCATACTTTTTCCGCCGCTCCTCCACGCTACTAGTCCTCAAACCTGTACTCAAATCCACCTCCAAATGCTCCACACAGCTCTCCACCGAACTAGCCCACGCCGCAAACAAATCTTCACTATCCATCACTTAGAGCCGCCGTTCTACTACCCCGCCCCCCGCCCCGACTACTCCTCCTTTTCCTCAAAACTCCAAAAAAACAAAATCCCTCCCTCCCTCGCTCGCTCCCTCTTTCCCTGCCTTCCTTCCTTGCTTGCTTCCGTTCCTCCTCCAAGTCTGTCTCCAGAGAGATCACTTTCCAGTCGAAGGCTCTAAATCAATCTCCCGCTTCCTGACACTCTGCATCTCGGGTACCAAAACAATACTTGCCAGTCTAGATCTACTTTGAGCGTGGTCGAAGAATGTCACGTCCATCGGAACCTAATCTCCTTCTGATCTGCTTCTGTATATCTGTCTGTCCCTGTCTTGGTCTGCGGCTAAGACAAAAGGCAGATGAAGTCGAGGTAGAAGAGTGTGAAGTCCATCTGAAGTTATTCTTCTTTTGATCTCTCTCGTATCTGTCTCGTCCCTGTGTGTCTCTCTCTGTCTCTCTCTGTGTTTCTTGTGTGTGGAGGTGAGGGAGGGAGGAGAATGGGAGATGTAGGAGGAGTGGCGAGGGAGGCGTGCGTGCGGCTTCGCCGTTGCTGCGAGACGAGGGCTGGCTTCGTGCGGGCTTCTGGAAAAGTGGCGCTGTCGAGTGTGGCTGTTGCGTGCTGCCATACAACCGCAGTGATGGCGTAAGTGAGTAGGGCAGCAGCCGCGCGTTGGGGCTGTTGGAGGCGGCTATTGTTCAGGAAACGAACGGGAACTTTCTTTCGGGCAGTCTGACCACCACTTGTTTTTCTTTTCCTTTCTTTCTTTTCGTTCGTCCTTCCTTTCTTCATTTCTTTTCCAAATAACAACTAAAAACTAAAACTAAAGGTTTGGGAGCAAGACGTGTGGGGTAACGCCCTTGGGCTTCCGGCTTCAAGGGCCTGTTATTTCAGGAACGTGCTGGCCCTAGGGCATTATTACGCGGTGTAAAACGTGACGCATTTTTTATTTTTTATATTAAAAATTATCATCATACAAATGTGATGCATTTTTTAAAATTAAAAACTATCATCATACCCGATAGGTACTTGTTTCAGTCTGATCATGTATGATGATAATTTTTTTTTAAATGATAATTTTTTTAAAAATGAAACTTGGGCATTTTTTATGGTGAACTCGCACCTCTAAAAGCATTTCACTTTTTAAAATCCCTGCTCTTCGTAATGACTCATTACTGGATGGATATAAGGCACTCTCTATTTGCACCATTGCAAGATGCCAAGAGTTTTTGGGAAAAAAAAAACACTTTGCAAATAATAAAACAATGTGCAAAAGCAATGTGATAGACACTTGTCCATTTAATTACACATTGAAGTATTAGTTCACTCAAGATACCTAAGAAAACAAATTCAGATCATC
>Ga0209208_10005979_pt1 | contig 16844 bp, 20 predicted proteins | sample S1TSphfallax_3_FD_187694 | JGI IMG/M metagenome (GOLD analysis project Ga0209208, IMG submission 187694) | Host-associated microbial communities from peat moss isolated from Minnesota, USA - S1T2_Fd - Sphagnum fallax MG (SPAdes) (version 2) | ecosystem: Host-associated > Plants > Peat moss >...
TTACTAGGTCCTAAACTAATTAAGCGTTACATCAACTAAAATGAAGAAGTATTCTATGCCTAGAAATATCACAAAAGCTAATTCAACTATTAATAATCATTACTTGAAGGTTTATAAGCATTCAAATCATTAGTACTAAGGAAATTTAAGGAACTAAAGCTTAATTATTTGTTGAGCTATAATCCATGGCTCACAGCAACCTCCCACCATTCCTCAGATTCTGCCTCAGAATCCTTAATTTTATTCTTCATCCTCATCGGGGTATAGTCTTATAGTAACTATTCATAATCCTCTAGTTTTTCCTTAACACTAGCTAGATCCAAACTCTTCCTTTGTTCTTGTGCCATCTCCAACTATGTTTATAGTTGCTACAAAATTCTTTGATACTTTTCCTTGTCTTCCATAAACTTCTCTTTTTCTACCTTTGTTGTCTTTCTTTTAAATTCCTCAAACTGTGACAAAGATACACTTTTTAGATTTATCAATTCCAAATCTATTAGAACATTCTCATTCTCCTTTTTTTTAATTAGTGTTTTCACTAGACTATCCAAAGCTTCTTGTTGTTTCTTATGAAGAAACATTACCTTTGTTCATTTCCTCTTTGTGGTTTTTGATATTTTAGCCTTTTGCCTTGAATCCTGCAATTTTTCATCTTGCAACTTCAACCACATTATGCTACCCTTGAGCTCTTCATTCCCATCCTAAAGTTTTTTAATGAACATTTTATTTTTCTGCTTAGCCTCTACCTTATTCTTCTTCCAAATTTCCACGTTATGTTTATACCCCTTCTAGAAATCTCTTTCTTTATCCAATTCCTCTTGTAACACTACCTTTTCTCTCTCCCTTGTAGCTTTGCTGTTCTTCAAAATATTTACCTCCATAGTCGAATTTCCCCATATTCAGATTCACAATTACCATGGTTTGAAATAACTCAACAACTATATGTGCTTTCATCACTTCTGTAGCTACCTCCTCCACAAACTTTGATGTACTTGTCTATGTCGTAGGATCCCTAAATCCGTCTACAAATGATCCCAACTTTTGTACCATTCTTCTCCTGAGTTCAAAGTCAAATGGGAATCCTTTTATAGATTTTGGCCTATTAATTAATACTTATAGTTCTGTTGCCTTGAACTTTTCAAAAATAGGTTCTGTCACCACTCTCTACGTCTGTAGTTTAGTAACATGTGAGCCTTCTTATGTCTCCTATTGTTGTTATTGCAAATGTTGTTGTAAATGTTGTAAATGTTTTAGACTTGAATGGATCCAATTTTCATATACATGCCCTTCAAAGTGCAAATGTTCGTCACTTTCTGGAAACCTTATGTCATGTTCCCTCTTAACTTCCTAGTTCCACTCCCTAAACTATTTCTTTTGTGGAGATGTTATCTATGGTATTGCTAGAGTCTGTTTAACTGCCTATACCACTATTAGCACTATTGTTACCATTGTTGGCATTACAAATGGTTCCACTCTTCTCCTCATCATTTTCTATGCCCTCAAATCTATACTTTCCTATTCTCTCTTCACTTTTGAGCCTGAGGCTCCTCCTTTTTCAACTTTGTTTTTCCTTTTAAAAACACTTCTTGGAGAATCTATTACAACTTTCTTTTTGTTCTTTAGTGCTCTCTACATCTCCTCCTTAGTTTTTTTAACCTTGAGGGATAGTTTTTGTGGATTGTCCTTTTGATGCACAACCAAATACTGAAAGGTTTTTGCCAATACTAAGGCATATTAACACATATCTTTCTTATAACCCTTATTCTCCTAAACATATTTATACCACCTATCCAACTCATTACACAAACTATTGAATATAACTCGTGCCCAATCTACCTTCTGCCCCTTCTTTGTTTTCACCAATGTAATAACATTCTTATTGCTAAAATATTATACCTTCTCCCTTTGATAAATGATAGATATAATGGCAGGATATTTAACAAAGTATGGCAAACCTAGACTCTTTGCATTCCATTGATTTGTAGAAGAATTTGCAAGTGCAAGTCTACAACTTTGTAATGCATGAATTGCTAATGATTTACTAACTTGTCCTTTTGGTTTTTATACATACCCTTTTGCACACATTCCAAAAACATCTATAATCAATTGTTTGCTAATTAAATACACCTTATCCTTATGCCCAAAATAGATATCTGCACCCTTGATTAAAAATGTGTTCAACAATTCCAACTTTACATCAAACATCAATACTTCCCACTCCATCAGAAACAAAGGAAGAAGTCTTGCTTTAGAAGCCCAATGTTCTTCCTTAGTAATATCCTTTTAGTTTTCCATCTGTTCAACATGTTGTTCATTGTTTTGTCTCGTTTGTGTCCACATGAAGCACTTAGGGTCTAGAATTATAATACCTTTTTCTAGAAATGTAACTTTGTCAAGGATTACACGTCTTCTTTTTATTATAACTTCTACCTCATGCCTCTCCATCTCCATCACCCTTCATTGTGCTTTTGCATTTGCTTGCCCCTCTATGGGTTGATGTACTCCACATGTACCTTTAGGGATAGATGTTCTTGCACCTCAATAATGTTCTCCTCCCTTATGTCCTTTTCCATTATTTATTCTTCCACAAAATGTTGTTCCACCGCTTCATCATCCTTTGATACTTCAATGAACATTGGATCTACTAATGTAGCTCTTGGTCATGTTTGCTATTTTGGACACCAACGTCTTTTGCTTCTGTGCAAAACTTCAACTATAGATATTCTAATTGTATTTATGTCTTGAATTATCATCTGTGCAAATTGTATCTTCTCATTATATGCCTTCCTTTTTACACATTTCGACAATGATGATGAATGTGGTGGCAACCTTAAAACCAACAATGGAATATTCAACACGCCTTTTCTCTTTTCTATTCTCAACTCCTTTTCTTTTTGTTCTTCTCAACAATTTCGCTTCCTCCTCCTACTTTTGTATGTGTTCATTCCTCTATGCTTTCTTTTCCTTTGCTATTCTTTGTAATTTTTCAATAGCACTCTTTGCAGTACTGTTACTGTGAACTCCAAAGTTTCGAAAATGTGCATAACTTTTAGCAACCAACACAAATTGTTTTTTAATAGTTACCTCGTATTTTTTCAGCCTTGAACATCCCACTCGTCGCATTCAGTTTTTTACATGCCTATGATCTTTTTAATGAACGCATGATCTTCAAAATTAATATGTCCCATCACTACAAGTTTGTCCCTTGTATAACTGTGTGGAAGCACTTTGCATCATCATTTGACTAAATAGACATTGCAATTTTCATCTTTTGATTGCTCCACATCCATAATCTCCTTACATTAGTTGTATTAACTCCAATTCATTTGCCATGTACATCTTCTACTAACTATACGCATTTATCAACTTATTGTGACAATACATTTGTTGATTATACCAATTTTTCTATTAATTGTGCCAACAAATATGATGATTATGCAAATATGTTTGATGACTAGGTGAAGACTATTGTTGATTTGATTAATACCCATGATAAATCATCTTCAAATTCCTATATCCCAAATCCTTCACTTGTGTGTGGATTTATTACTCATCTACAAATCGAAAATCCATATTGTGTTCACTACAAAATCTTTGATTTGTTCTTCATCTGCAACATTCTTGACCTATGGTTTTTGTATTTCATAGTTTTCATCGTCTTGCTTCGTATATGAATTCTTGGCTTGAACTCCACCTACACTTTGTTCCTAGTATACTAGCATCTAATGTTTTTGTTTCTAAAGTTTAAATTCCATGTACATATAAGATTTGAGCTTATCGACATTGACTAACACAAGGTTAGCTTCAAACTTTTCAATGGTCACCAATAACATAGTGTTATTCCACAACACATATTGTATTCTATATGGTCCAAACCATTTCCTAGTAAACTTCCCTAGGTGTGATTTATTAGCTTTTGGAAACCACATAACATAATCACCACAATTGAACTATTTTTCTAGATTATCTTGTTGATTCCATAATGTCCTATTCCACTTTTAAATTCCTCCAATTTTTGCAACTTGCATTTTAGCTTACTACAACTTTTCTAACTACGTGATTTTACTAGTTAAAACTTACATTGAAATATTGTCTTTTTCATTTCCACTAGCAACTGGCACTATGTACTGTGTGGGCATCAATGGATGTAATCCATACATTAATTGATATGGTGTATACATTGTTGCTACTTTGTATGTAATTCTCTATGAAAATAACATTAGAGACAAATGTTCATCCCAATTTGTTCTATTCTCATTAACTAACTTGGTCAATAATGTCCCAAGCACCTTGTTAGTAAACTTTGCATGCCCATTCCCCTAAAGATAATAGGTTGTAGAATTCACATGTTTCAACAAAAAATGATTTGCCAAATACTTGATGGCATCATTAATGAAATGAACTCCTTAATTTGTGACTATAGTCAAAGGACATCCAAACTTGGTTAATATGCACTCATATTTTTTTTTTGTTGTGATTGTTGCAATATTAATTTTCAATGTTCTTACTTCCACCCACTTGGTAACATAATTTATGGTTACAAAATTACATTTGCTTCCTATATATCTCCTTATTGGCTTAATTGGCCCCACAAAATCAGATGCCCATTTCATAAATTGTTTCCTTTAAAGACTTGTCACTAGCTTTCTAAGACTTTGAATTACCAATCCTCTTGTTCATTGACATGCATCACAAAATCTGCAGTAATTATGCACATCTCTACACATAGTTGGCCACCAATATCTAGCATATAATATCTTTCTTTGTGTTATTTCAGTTGCAAAATGCCTTCATGATAGTCCTTCATGCAATTCTTTCATCACCATTTGTGTTTTTATAGTTATCAAACATTGCCATAATCTGTTGTCTTGGCCCATTCTGTAAAAATTCACCATTTTTCAGTGTGAATGGTTTATGTTTTCCTAACCAATCTTTGTTTGTATTGTACTAATAATGTGCCCTCAATATGTCTTGTTCTCGAAAGTTCTTTCACATCCTTCAACCATTTAAGCTCTACATAAAATAAACTTGCATTTGTGGTTTGATCAAACACACTTATGGGTTCTATAATAGCTGGTAGTCTTGACAATGAATTTATAAGTACATGAGTTCCACCTAGCTTATACATTAATGTGAAGTCATATTCTAAAAACAATAACAACCATCAAGTTATTCTCCCTAAAATTTGTGGTTTGTTGACCAAATAAATCAATGCCAAATGATCCACATAAAATATAAACTTATTTTTGAGCAAATAATGTCTATTCTTGTGCAAAGCAAAAACCATTATTAAAGCCTTTCTTTTTGTTATGCTATAATTATATTATGTGTTGTTCAGAATCCTAGAAGCATACATTAGTAATTGATCACTGTTTGTTGTTACATTCTAAAACAACATGGCCCCCACAAATAACAAGTATGCATTTGTATGAACATGAAACTCCACCTGCCAATTTGGTGATATTAATATCGGTGCTTCAATATACTTTTTTTTGATCAATTCCCAAGCCTTCAAACATTCTTCTATCCAAAAAAAAGTCATTGTCTTTTTGGTCATTTTAGGTGCCATAATAGTCGCAAATTTTTTTATAAAGGATCCATAAAATTGTGCCATCCCATTAAATACTTGAATATGTTGTGGATTCTTGGGTGGTGGATGTTTATTATTGCTTATATCTTCTTTGGATCTAGTAGTTTCTTTTCTTTGAAAACAATAAAACTCAAGATCATTCTTAAAAATACCATAAATGCACATTTGTCTGGATTCAAACTAATGCCATATTTTCTCCACTTTTGAAAACATAATTTAAATTTCTATAGATGACTCTTCATGTCATTATACATTGTAAAATCATTTAGAAATGTCTTCCTCAAATTGTCCAAATATTTTTTAAATACGTTGGTAACAACTTTTTGATATGTTGGAGGTCCATTTTTCACTCCAAATGGCATCACCTTCCATATTGAAGCCCCTTAATATGTAATAAATGTGATCTTATATGTGTCCTTTAATGTTGTAGAGATTTGATGATATCTTAAATATCCATATAAGAAAGAATATGCCTCATACCATGTTATTATGTTTAGCATTTCATCTATGGAAGATAATGGGTATGAATCCTTCTTTGTGGTTGCATTTAGTTTTTTAGAATCTATAGAGATTTTCAATTTGCCATTTTTTTTGGGTACTACTACTATGGGTGACAACCATGTAGCCTCCTCTATATATTGAATAAATTTAATTGTTAACAACTTGTCTATATCTTATTTAACTACTGTAACATAGTTTAGATTTAATTTGTACTTGGCCTAATGTGCTAGTGGTATAGCAATGTCCATTTCAACTTTATGTTGTGTTCTAGTGGAATCCCTTTCAAATATTTGTATGTCCATGCAAAAACATCTTTGAATTCTTTCAATAGCTGCTCTAGTGCCAACACCTTGCCTATTTCCAACTATGCATTAATCTTCACCATTTGTTGGTCTACATCAGTTCCCAGATTGAGCTTCATCAATTGTTAATCTTCAATTAGCGTGCATTTAGGTATCTACAATTTTTATGTCTTGAATTTTGTTGGAATTTCATCCAATGTAACACTCTTAATTGATGACTATAATAGGTCTTTGGATACATTTTATTTTCCAGAGCTGCTTCTAGCTCATATATGTGGCTAGCTATCTTTGTCTCTATGTTTTGTACTTCAAATCCATGTTTTGAAATACTAGTCTTCACATATGTATCCATGATCTCCACATTTGTGGTTTTCATAGGTTAAATTGTCTTAGGTAAACTAATTGGTCATATTGAAAACAATTTTAGCTGTGTAGCAAATATGATATCTTTTTCTTTATCTATGATGCCATTTTGATAATTATAGCACTGTAACACTTTTAGTTTTCTTACTTCACCTCCCAATTGTTTGGTGACTATAATTATTTTGATTATCCCATTCCCTTATAGGGTAATAGTGTTACTTCCCCAATCATGTGCCACTTTAACATCCCTCAACCATGGTTTCCCTAACAACATGGAATAACTAGAATCTACCACATTATTATGAAGTACAATAAATATAATTATGTAAGGAATCCCACGAACATATATCTTCAAATCTCTGATCAACCCCATTGGTTTTGTGGTTGTTTGATATGCCATCCTTAGATTATATGGTGTAGGTTTAGGCTTTACAAGCCCCCACTTTAATCTCAACCGTTCTATGATAGTATTAACTCCAAAACCTCCATCCAACAACACATCCTCTATTTTATTCTTCCCAATCTATACTTGGATAATTGCCATATGATTTTATATTGCTATAATGGTTGTCCCTACTTCTAGTATGGAAGAACCAACTTGTTTCTCTTTGGTTGCTCTACTTACATTTTGAGTTTTTTTCTAGTTTTATGTTTTGCCATAAATATCTTTTTAACTTAGGAACTATTTTAAACAATTGTCCCAAGTTCAAAGTATAATTTTTTATAACATTTGCTTAACAATGTATAGAAAAATCTCTTCTATTGTAATTTGTTTCTCTTGTGAATTCATTACATCTTGAGATTTTTGTGCTTTCATAGGAGTAGTATTTGGCATACTCGAACAAGTTGTGTTCCATCCTTGCATGGATGTGGATGGCCCTTTTGGATGGGTCTGTGTCTTCTAAATTTGTTGAATTATTTCCACCATTGACTTTTTCAACCGATCTTTTTTCTCCCAATTAACAACACTCTTTGCTTTCTTTGGTTTTCTATCCTTGAACACTTGTTCTTTAATTGCTTTACTTCTTGTAACAACATTCACATTTGTAGTGCCTATTTGTGCTTCAACAATAGGTTGAACCTCTATTATTGTAACATATTTTCCATGAAACATCTTCTGCATTTCAGTAAACTTTAGACAATCTGTCATTTTATGTCCATTCAAACCACACATGTGACATCCATATGAAGATGTCTTATGTGGTTTTTAACTTGGTTGTGTGACCTCTTTGGTTGCCATTGTGGTCTACTCTTTCTTCTTTTTGCACGTCTCCACATTGTGATTTGTCATCCCACAATTTATGCAATGTTTGTTAGTCTTCCCTATATTATCCTGTGTTTTCACTAATGTCACTTCTTTGGTATTTTGTGGTACTGAAAGTTCATTTTTTGTTTCTGTAGTAATCATGCCTTCTTCACACAACATTGTTGCCTCCTTATGTTGTTGTAATGTTGACCCTTTCATCACTAAAGTTCCAATTCTAAGGTACGATTGTAAACCCGTTTTACACACAATAGTAAAAAAAAATGTCTATGGTTGGTACTTGTAAATCATGAACTAGCTTTTGAATTTGCTCATATTAAACCTCCACCCTTTCAATCTCCTCTTATTTCATACTTCAACTCCATGTATATTTATTCATCATTTTGAATCTTCCAATGAAGATTCCAAGATGCCTATGTAAGCTCCAAAAATATATAGTTAGGGAATTCTGACATGTAGTTATGAAACCAGTCTAATGCTATATATTTTAGTGTATAGCTAATCACATTGATGATATAGTCTTTATAAGTCTCTACGTTTACTTTTACTACAAAATTGAACACTTTGGATGAACATTTTTTTTGAAATTAGGATAGTTAAAAGTTACCTTGTTTGGCCTAACATAATGGCCATCTCTATGATCAAGAATTGGTACAATTATAGCAAATGGTTTTTGGTATCCTCCTTTTGAATTCATTACATTTGCATTTTTGTATCCTTTAGTAGCCATTGAATTCATCGATGGTTGATTTGTAGTCCTATTCACATGAGTAATCATTATTGAATTGGTAAACACCATCTAAAGTGTCGCAACAACTTTAATAATTATTGTTGGTAATGTTGTACTCCCACCCAATTTCCTTCCTGCCAAGACTCCATCCAATCCATTACCCATCTTTGTTGTACATCCAATTAATACTCCCCTTCTAACAACATCCATGGCAGGCGCATCAAATGTTTCAACTCTTGTGGTTGTTATACCCACTTCCAATGAATGGGTAACGTCTTGTGGTAGAAACAATATGTGCTTTTCAGGTCTTTCCTCTATTCTCAAAACTCATTTGTCTAACATCAGATTCCAATATGGGGTTTTTAAAAGCCCTACATACTCTTTTCCATATTCAAGATTATCATTTGTTTGTCTTTCAATAACTTGTTGATTTACCTCCAAGTTCAATTGTCGTTGTAAATTTTGAATCACCATCTGATTCATTTTGTTTCACAATTTTTTGTCTTCAAAGTCTGTAGATCATTCCATAGTCCTTATGGCGTTAACCGCTTAAACCTTTGATATTTTTTAATATACCTTTTTAAATTCTAAATTGAAAAAGGAACAACAATACTCATCTAAACACTTTCATCTACAATATAAAACAAAATTTTGTAGAAAACCTTCCCATTACTGAAAGAAAAAATAGGATAAAATTTCCCCACAAAATGGTCACCAAATGATAGAAGTGAAATTTAATTCCTGTATAATATTTCACACCACTATAACAACATATTTGCATTTCACATGCATAAATTCATTACTCATGCCTTAATTTCAATATACTTAACACTACCATTCATTAAAAATCATATTCATGGTTATTGCATATAACCAAAATATGCACTTCAGAATACATTATAAAAAACTCCAAAAACAAGATTATAATTCATTTCATCATATTTTGATACCACATAGAATTCATTCAATAACCTCTCCCTTTGGGTAGTCCCTAGTCTTCATCATGATTCAAAACTAACAAAATTTCAAAATTCAAACTAACAAAATTCCTTGATCAATCTTTAACCTAAATGCCTTGTTCATCCAAAATCATGTATTCATCCTACCCCCTTAATAATCCAAAAATATTAGGTCACAAAAACAAGAGATTCCCAATTTTGAATTGTAGAGTTCAAACTTCATACAAGATGTAAATGTTGGCTGATGGTTGACATATCAACAAAGATTTATGCAAAATGGCATAAAATGGAATATTCAAGGAAGTTTCAATGTCAATTTAAACCTAGGAACCACTAGAAAAAAACCCTACACTTATCAATTCTTGTCCAATGGCAACTTCAAATTCTACCCCAGAATGGCATTGGCACTAGAATGACAAAGAATTTGCAGTTCTCCAATCTAACAGTAATGGAAATAAAACCATAGATGTCCTATTTATCCACTTCTGTTGCACCTAACAAATAATCAACCCCAATTTTGAAGCTTTGAAAAGATGAAATGTTCGAGGCCTATTAACATGAAAGCAATTCAAGCATTAATGAATTACCAATTGCCTTCCCACTAAATAAATAAAAGCTCAAGGGTGCTTGAAACAAATTGTTACTCTCCAATTTTGATCAAGGCACACAAATGTTGATTTCTTCAACAAAATTTTCAACTATGCTTTCAACTTTGTTCAAAATCTTTCACACCTAAACACAATAATCACAAAAATGTAGAGGGAAAAATGAAGAGGGAAAGGAGTGAAAAGAAATTTTGCATACAATTTGGTGGTGGATTGTTAATTATTATAATATTATGTCATTAAAAGCAGCAAGTTTTTTTGAATCTCTATGCACCCACTTACCCTTCTTCTCCTAGACATTGAATGAGCAACACATCTTGCCCCCTTACCCCATCTCCCTCTAGGTATTCATTCTCCCTATGAACTTTTTCTTGCTTAGGTTTTCAAAATGTGCTTTTCAAACACTTGTAATTTAGCAGCAAGGATGAGCATTTGGTTTACTTTATTTTGCTTGGACCCTGTGAAGAATGATGAGGAGGTCTACCTACAATTACAAAACATTCAACAATAAATTACTAAATATGTTGAGGTTTACTATGAACATTTGTTGAAATTGTTAATTGTTTACAAGTTAAAACAACAAATGTTTTCCTCACTATTGTTTTTAGAATAGGACTATTACCTTACCTCAGATTAACAACAATGGGAATGAAACAAGATACATTGATTGAAGACAAGGAAGTAGTTGTAGTTTGTGATAAAAAAAGGTGGCTCTATTAATTTGAATTACAATGTTCTAATTACTAATCACACCAAAAGTTAACGAAATTATGTCTAGTCGAGTAATACATGTTATAGTTAAATTTACATCTACATGAACTAACTATAATAAAATAGGTCATATTCTTGAAACTTGTCATAACTGGAAGAAAGAAGTTGTAGTAGTATCAACCACCACAGTGAAGTTTATAAAACCCGTGACATGATTTAATGCACAACCTATTAAACCTATTAGAATACCCCCCTACATTATCCTTGTATTATATGTTTTAGTGTCAATTATCAATTTGGAAATTGTCCTAGGAAAATTGAAATAAGAATATGTTTAGAACCAAAAAATTTAGTTTTAATATAGTGGCATGTAAGCCTCTTAAATTGATAATGCTCCAATAAATTTGGTAGTTATTATCACTCTTCATAACCAATAACCATAGCGATAGGTGTTGAAAGACCAAGAAACAATTAAAGCCAAAAGAGCAACATACTAATAAAAGGAAGAACATTTATGTGATTCATTTGTTGAAACAACTACAACATAGTGAAAATTGACTAATTAACCATTACAAGACCTAGGGAACCATTGTAGAGTAATTGGGTTGGATTCCTTGAAAATACTATTGCAAATCAACTAGTTGAAAACAATTAAACCAATGAAATGCCTTTACAAAATGTGACATTAGAACAAGTAACATTATAAAAACTATGGAAGAAATTGAAAAAAAGAGGTCACAATTGATAAGTGCATGGGGTGTAGTGGGTAAGGTAAACATATTTGGATGTGGTGACAAAATGTTTTAGCAAAAGCTAAACTGGTAAGTCCTTACACTACCACTTTTTGTGTTGTTGGATGCATCTTTTTATGTGCATAGATAAACTAAATGGCCTGAATATGATGTGTGCAAAAATCCAAGGCACTTCAAAAGCATTTCATTGTTTGAGATGGTGGGGGCAAGGCTAAACTTAGCGGGGACATATGGGAATTTGATGAGTACATTATAACCACAACCATGATTGTTATGTGTAGTTTGAAACAAGGTTAATCGTGAGATGATGAACTTGAAGATTCCATATAGTGTTTGAAGCCATTTAAATGTAAGTAGGTAGGTGATTTTTGAGATCAAATTGGGGTTATGTGGGCCTTTGCCCTATTAGGTTTAGATGATGATGGCGTGGAAAATATGTGTTCCAAAAATCAATGTTGGAATGTGTGACAAGGATCCAATTTCGGGATGTTATCATTTTGGATTGGGGCCTCGAATCAAATTGGGTTGAAACAAAAAGGCAATATGCAAAGTTGTTAGAATCATGTGATACACAAGCTTAGTACATTAAGTTATTGAATGTGACAATTGAGATGTTCATGACAAAACTATTGGCACATCAAGTGACCCCACATCATATGCTAGACCTTTTGGTAGCAACTACATCAAATGGAGAGGTGCACAAAGGACTGAACAACAGCTCCAACTTCACTACCACCATGCTTGCGAATTTGCAATTTGGTAGCATGCAATTATCAACTATCTCTACAATGTTAATTAGAGGAGGGGAAAATGAAGATGATGGGGAAGCAAGATTTTGGGTTATTACTGGATTGCAAGAATTTCAAACCCCATAATCACATTGCCTTGATCTAATGGCAGTGTCACAATAAAAGGAGGACAATTTGCATGTCCAACATCCTTTACCACACTCTAAGGTGGCCATGAAGAAGATAAGAAACAGTGCACATTAAAAGAAATTTGGAAATCAGTGACTGAATTTGCAATTCATTTATAGTTGTAATCGACATATGGGACTAAAAATAGCTTAGGTGTTTTGGAGAAGTGCCATAAAATAGTTAATCACAAAAGACATGACATGGCCATGAAGTTGAAAGTCTAGTTGCAAACCTTACGACTAGGCCAAAAAAATTCATCCATTGCCATGGATGATCTTTATTATGATGTGGAACCCTAATTTGCAATTACATTTGTTATTACATTTGGGATAGTTTCCATTGATGGGTGGTTAGGATTTAACCACATGGTAGTTTAAAGAGCCAATGGCCATAAAACATGTGGAAATTTTCCATTTGTTCAAATAATAATAATAATAATAAAATATTATAAATAGTTAATTATAATCAATCTTATGCTAAACTATAATAGGCAATTTATTTGATGTTAGGCTAAAGTAAAATAGGCTACCTAGAAAAGATTAAATAGGTAGGTAATAGGATCCTATTTATTTTGTTGGGGAGAAGCCTTTTGATTGGCTCATCCCAAATGGCACATGCACTATGTTTATAATGCATACCATGAATCTAGTCCATTCTTTCACCTACTTATATACTTTACAAGTTTGAAGTTATAGACGAAGGATATGGGATAAATTCTAATAAAAGGGAAACATTATGACACTACAACACTATTGTATCCTTTGTCCCATACAAAAAATTATGATATATATCCATGCAATAAAATATTTATTATTTTCCCTAACTATTTACTACCTACTATTTAACTTAGCTACATACTATGTACTACTTATCCTACTTATTACATATTACATAAGTTACATACCTACTATCTATTACCTAACCTACCTACTATTTACTACTACCTATCCCACTTATCACATACTACATAGGCTACATACTTACTATCTATTACCTAGCCTACTGATTACTTATTTAGTTTCCTAGCATAACAAAGTCTAACCTTCATTGCCTAACCTATTAACTACACCTAGTAACCTAGCCTACTACTACCTATAGATAATTTAGGCCAATTAAGTAAGTATGCAAGCTAAGTTAGGCTACCGATGTACATAGGCCTACTTACTCTAACGTAACTTATTAAACTTATCTAACTTAGTTTACCAACTAAGTTATATTAGCCTTTTCTAGTAACCTATTAACTATTAGATATTATATCATGGAAGACCCGTGGATGGGTACATTGAAAGGATCATAATCCAATTGAAATAACAAGATTTTCCATGTGTGGTCTATGTTTCTTTATACATGTGGTAGAATATATTATTGTAGTTGCAAAAATAGTTACGTTATCATCCATCGATGGATGCAATCAAAATTGGATGACATTGTTCACTTTTCATTTACAATGAAAAATCATATTAGTTGTAAGTTGTAGTCATATTTACGACTAGAATTTGGTTCAACCCTTCTTGTTGCATATGTGACTACAACAAGTTGTAACTACATGAACACGTAGGACTAACACACCGCTAGTTGTAAAGTAAGTTGGTTTGGACACTAGTCACATAGTAATTGCAAAAATATGGTTAAAATGGACAACATGTCTTCTAGTGGGAAGGGCATGTGTGGTTTCTATTATGGGGTTTGTTGGTATGTGTAACTAAGGAGGTCTAGATGGGAGATGTTGTAATAGTTGAACCTAGAAGACATTGAAATATGTGCCTTATGGGTTTGCCAAGTAGGTTTATATGTTTTGGTAGCAATTCATTGCCATTTGGGTAGTTCATTGGTTTAGTGAACAAGGATTAGGGAACTACACCCACATTTTGTAATAATGTATCCAATTACATTAAACCCCATGTTTTTTACAACATATATACCAAGGAAATCCAATGTTGGACTTATAGGCATCTAAAATACCCAATGTGTTGATAATATTGTTTCCCAATATGTGAGGTGTTTACATAGACATTCTAGTACATTAACATTGTTTGAATAATGTATTATTTTTCATTGCACCAAAATGCATCCTAGTTCACTTTCGGTTTCATTAGATTTTGAGTGAATTTGAACAATTTTTACCATGGTGAAACTAGTTAACCTCCTAATGAATGGGTTTAGTTATTATGGACAATGAATTGGTCCACTAGTACTTAATGAAACAAGGTTACTTTCAAATGAAATACAAATTTATCAAGTCATTTCACATACTGATTAATCAATTAAATTTAAATTATTTAATATTTAATGTAATATTTAATATTATTCATAATTTCATGATTTTTAGCTTATGAATTATTAACACATGTCACTACCTATGCTAGGTTAAAAATTTAGCTTAAGTACATAGGCCATGTAATCAACCTAAGTAAACATTTACTATAAGGAAGTACATAGGAAAATATTTGGTCAATTTACCATTGTTGACCACAAACACACCATTTGTGAGGTTTGATCTTTTGCCCTCTAGGATGGAGGCAATCACCCCTACCATTAACCACCACACTTTTTGTGATAATGTGTTTCATTGCATTCTATTTATCAAATATTTCATTTTAAACATTACAAAAACATGAACTTTGAAAATTCATATTTTATTCATTTTTTTCTACATGAAATGGTTAAAATTTAATTTAATTTAATTTTTTTTTCAATATTGCACATAATTACATTTATTTCCTTTTGAAAGTGTAAAATCATTTGAACAATTTTTTTTGAATATCATTATTCAATAACATTTCAATGACCATTTTTTTGAAAAAAAAAAGTTTAATCAATGGATAAACTTATCTATGTTAAGTTACTTTCAACTATTCTAAGGCTCCTTTTCAGTGTTCTAAGTTATTTCATTCTACATTATTTATGGATATTTATGGTTATTCTCAATTTTTTGGTTATTTTAAATTATTGCTCCCTATGTTACTTTCGATTATTCTAAGTTATTTTAAATTATTTTAAATTATTTCACCTTAAGATATTTTTGACTATTGTAAATTGTTTTGGCTATTCTATGTTATTTTTGGTTATGTAAGTTAATTCTTAGTTACTTTGCGCCATTGAAAATTATTTCACCTTATGTTCTTATTGGTTATTTTATTAGTGGTTATTGGTGGTTATTTGAAGTTAAATTACCATAGGTTATTATTGATTATTGTGGAATTATTTTATTAATGGCTATTGATGGTTTTTAGTGGTTATTATATTAGTGGCTATTGGTGGCTATTTTATTAATGATTATCGATGGCTAAATTACCATAACCTATTGGTGCTATTAGTGGTTGTTATATTATGTTATTGTAGGTTATGTTATCATAAGCTATTGGTAGTTATTTTATTATAGGCTATTCTAAATTATTTTGCATAAACTATTATTGACTATTTTAGGTTATTTTACTTTAGGTCATTATATTATATTTTAGATTATTTTAAATTGAAATATTTATGATAAAATAATGTATAATAACATAAAATAGAATGACCTTAAATAACCTAAAATATAACTTGAAATAATATATAATAATTAAAAATAAAATAACTTAAGGTATAGCCCAAGGTTAGTCGAATAATTTATTTAAAATAATTTAAAATAAAAAACCTATAATAAGCTAGTTAAGATAGTTTAAGGTATAATAAGCTATAATAGTTTAGGGTATAATAATTATAATATCTTATAGTAACTTAGGATATAAGTTAGAATCATTAAAGTAACTTAAAATAATATAGGGTATATCATAAAATAACATAGGGTATTTTTTAAAAAAACATAAAAAAAACATATTTATCACAGATATATTATAATATTGAATGATGCCAAATGATAGTGAAACACGATGCTTATATAATGATATTGTAATGAAATAATTTTAACCAAGGTGAAATCATTAAAATGAAGTGAATTTATTTAACTTTTAAGATCCCATAGTGATTTAGGCTAGTGAACTAGACCCCATTTTTGTATTAGTGTTTGTTAAGAAAGGTGACACGCTCCCAAGTCACGGGGTGAAACCCACTTGAGGGTTTCACAAAGTCAAGTTGCGGAAAGTTGAGACTTGGAGGCACGCTCCCGGCTTCCAACTCTAGAAAGGGGTAGAGGGTCGAGTTGGGAGCC
>Ga0209208_10005980_pt1 | contig 16844 bp, 14 predicted proteins | sample S1TSphfallax_3_FD_187694 | JGI IMG/M metagenome (GOLD analysis project Ga0209208, IMG submission 187694) | Host-associated microbial communities from peat moss isolated from Minnesota, USA - S1T2_Fd - Sphagnum fallax MG (SPAdes) (version 2) | ecosystem: Host-associated > Plants > Peat moss >...
GCCCCATGCTTCACCGGGCTCTCCTTTCTCCCACCCCCCAAAACACCCCACAGGGAACGGGAGCCAATGGGATTACGCCAGAGAGGTAATGAAAGTGAAATGACGTCAGAGAAAAAGAAATAAGTAAAAGATAAGTAAAAGACGGACAGACACACACACACACACCATGTTGTAATTATATAATATAGATGGCACTTAAGTTATGCTTAAACCTAGGCCACATGGCATTTAGGCTCAGCGTAGACATAGGCCACATGGCACTTAAAATAGGCCTAGAATTAAACCACATGGCACCTAGCTATTAAAATCCTATTTTATTTTGGGTTTATATTTTAAGGTTGAACCTTTTTTATTGGTTCATCCCTAATGGCAATTTCATTTCATGTTTTTGTGTTTCTTCAACAATTCTAATTCATTTCATTATTTAATGTACAAATTTCAAATGAAAAAGAGTTGATATAGGATAAACCTAGTTGCAACTTAATCACAACTATTACATATTAACAACTACATAATTCATTACCTATTTAACTATTATCTAGCTACCTATATAATTTAACCTATTACCTATTTACCTAACTTACTACCTACTAATTAGCCTAGACTATTAACTAATGTAGTTTATGTGGCTCCTAGGCGAAGCCAAGTGGACCTAGGTTAAGCCTAAAATTAGGCGACATGGCACCTAAATAACCTAGTATAAACCTATGTATACCTATGTATACCTATGTAATATGTAGCATAACATATGAATATAGATAGTTTAAAAGAGTTTTAAACAACCACTTGGATCCAAAGTTATAAATGTGCACAAGGTTTCATCCATCTATAAAACAAGATTGTCAAAATAGTTGAATAGATGACTTGTGATGTAACTGCATAACCCAATAGTTACATAACATTTGATGACTTGTCACATCTTTAGTCGACTTTTTGATTGTAAATCATTAGGGAACTTTGATGCTGTCAAGAATATTTTTAAAATCACCCTCAATCAAGGATTATTTTCAACTATCTATCAAATCAGTAAGTAAATCAACTATTAGGTAACCACCATTAATATATTTAAATATTGAAAATTTTGCAGTTGAAACATAGTTTTAAATGGCATGTAATTAAGAATTATTTAGTTTAAAAAGGAGTATTTTTTCCTAGTGTTATTGATTATCCAGATTGCCAATTTGAAATTTTGAAAAAAAAAATCCAAAACCAAAACCCACTAGCCTGATTTATAACTGTGGTTCTCAAAAAAATCAGACACTTGCTTCTGATAGATAACCATGGTTCTCATTTTTTTGAAAAACCAAATAACCGACCATAAATCCACCTGTTAATTGCCGGTTCTTTCCTGAGAACCACTGGTTCTCTGGGGTTTTGGAAATATCCAGGACCTGTGGTTGTTTGATTCTGAGTTTTTCAAAGACCTGGATTCAACAGTTCTCTGAATCTGAAATAATTTATAAACCAGAACCAATTCACAAATTTAAATAACTGCAGAACACCCACCGGTCTCAACTTTCAACTTTCAACTAGTTAGCCATTTATTGATGTGTAGCATCAATCATGTGCTGGGAAATCAAGCAGGAGCTGTTTAATGGTTTTTCTATGGTCTTTCCTGCCCCTTTGTAGTCCCCCTTACAAGGCAGAATGGAGGGGGTTGTGTGAAAGGCATCAACCACCGGTGCCCAAAAGTTAGATCAGGCAGAGCTCACAAGACTCCTAAACTTGCTTAAATCTTGCTGGAAGTTCTATTTGTATTGATCCAGACCCCAACCTTCATTAAGGTTAGTCATCACTGTTCACTTCAGACATTAGTTAATTATCTCATTTGTTACAGTTAGGGATGGTTCTAGAGGTTAACATAGACATCTTTTATAATGACGGGCACTTCCTTTGTCACTTAATTTGAGGGTAAAGATCCTCACTCAATGTTATGAGTGGTTAACTTTGCTCCATGGTATCAAAGCAGGTCTTGTCAGTGTTTAGTGTTCTTCAATTTGAAAGGGAAATTACCTTAAGAAGTTAGCTTTCCAGGGACAATGACAAACTGAGGATAAATTACAGACATTCAGAACTCCATGGAAGCTTTTGCTTTTCCCAAGCCTAAAATGAGTGATACATCTCTCCAAATTTTTTGCATAACAATGTCAGAGTCCTAAGGGGAACAGTAACTCTGGTGCTTTCAAATGATGAACCTTGTTCATAAAGAATATGGAGATATGTCGAGAATGCATCAAGTCATCTAAGAACAAAAACTGAAAATGAGATCAGGCAAAAGACATGTAAAAACCTCCACAATTTTTCTTAGCATATATGGAGGCACACTTACAGACTGTAAAATCTGACAAGGCATTTCAGAAAACAAAACATCTACATGCACAGGCATTTCATTTCCCAAAAACACCACACCATTTTTAATTTTTCCTGTGATACCTGCCACATATCCATCAGGTGTCACAGGGAAAAGATTTTTAAATTAAAAATTACTTGGATTTTTGCACCCGATACTGCCCTCAGAGTGAGCAGGGGAGCTTTGGAAGTAATGCCCCTTGGCTCCTCCTCAGGCAGGCACTTACTGATGGAACTCCCTGCTCCAAGGGCATTTCCCTACACTTTACTGCTATCAATCTGTTAACAATCTGTTATGCTTAGGAGAGCATGATGTACCACAGGTAAAATGCAGGACTATTTCTTCACAGTAAACATTCTACTTGACAGAACCAAGCACAATGGTACCTACTTTGAATAGAAGGTTGAAGAAGCCCATCACCAAATTACTCCACAAACTGCCATTCATAAATATGGTAAGGAGCACATCATAGAAGGATCCACTCTTTTGCAAAGGATTGTGTTGGAATGTCAATGGTTGCCACCTCAAGAAAACATGCAAAGCAAAGAGCAAAGCCATTGCATACTCATACAGAAATTAATAATGTTGACTTGCTGTGTGCCTGTCAGAAGCTGAATACATCAGCAATACTCAAGGGACATGTGGGCTTGGGTAGCATTTTTTTCTTGTTCATAGCATTGTGGGTTTCTTATTGGTGTGATGCTTCAAGAACCCTGGAAACTTGTGAGAACTTTCTTGCCCTGAGAATCTGAGGGAACTGAAGTAATTCCACATACCCAGTATCGACATCAGTGTATATGATGCCCCATAGAGTGAGTTCATCTTGTCACAGCAAAGTATTCAACTCATGAGCTGCAATACTGTATCCTAAGCTTGCCCACATTTCCGCAAACAATTGAATCCTTCTTCTTCATACTCCTGTTTTGTTATCCAAAAGTCCGGTGTGTCCTGCACATACCAAATTCCACTCACAAACTAACCAATATGTTTGCTCCCTCCCACAGACAAAAAGGTTTCCTCCCAATGAGTTTATGTTCAAAAGCACAATTATCACAAAACCTAACAGTGCTTGATTGTTGGATATTCCAAATGTGCATGTCTGCTTTGTGCAAATTCAACAAAAAAGATGAAGTCTAAATACCCAACAGCAAAACAAGCTTCACATCTTTAGGAAGTCTCCTCCAGCACCAAACCCACAATTAACTAAATCAGATCCCAAATTCCTGAAGAAGACGTTGAGTGGAACAAAGGAAAGCAGCCAGCATCAATCAAAGCCTCAACCCTGACACTTACCTTCATAATTCCAGCCAGGACAGCACCCCCTAAGTAGACCATATGTTTGCGCCTTGGTGGGTCCTCAATTCGCAATCTCAATTTCTGCAAAAATATTCTTCTCTCCAACTTTCTGAGTCTGTTAAGGCGATTTGAACAAACAAGCAAGAGGTAGTAGCATCAACAATACAAAGTGAGTTTTAAGTATCATAATCAGCTAGAACGCTTTACCTTCAAGCCCTCCTTGTTTCCTTTCAAGACAACATGTGTGTACTGTTCCCGGATTTCCTTCTCTAACCTGTGACCACATCCAACTCCCAAAAACCCAGAATTAAAAATATATCCAAAATATCAACAAAAACATATCTATGAGGTCACAGAAGAAACTCTACAATAACACTTTGTAGGTGATTGTTGTGTCAGTTCCAGCAAAAGAAAAATAAACACAACCAAATCAATACCCTAGTACCTTGGCAGCTTCAACACATATCTGTTGAATAATTAATTAATTTCAAAAATTCATTTGGGTAAATATAATATTCTTGAAGATCCAATATCTTCTTTCACACATTTCTGTTACTAAGAAAACAAAATTTGAAAATTTCAACATTTCTAAAAATAATATAATTTGTGTCAAAGCTCCCAAGATAGTAGGATAATAAAAGTCCCAAAGAAAGGTAATGCTGAGGCTGTTACTTATGCAAACTATAAATAGAGCTGATGATGTCTGTGAGCCCTTTACTCATTCTCATTGACTAAAACAGGGTTGTAAGGTTGACTCTGGGATGGCCTCTTGCTGGCCACAGCATCAATGAAATGATTCAGGCAGACCCTACATTTTGCACAACCTTTTCATGCAGCACTCACAATTGTCTTCTCTGAAATCCTTCCTGTCAACCTATTTTGTATAAAAATTTGAGTGAAAGGTATATATGCAACCTAGAGAAGGAGATGAATCTACCTGCTGGGAAGGCCTGGATACATAGTACTCCCCCCACTCAGCACTATGTGTTGATAAAGCTGTCATGAAAAACTCACACCATCAGACTTTAACTGATAGAAAGAGTTCAAGAGGTACCAACAATCATATCTATGAGATTGCAGAGAGAATTCCACAGTAACAATTTGAAGGGTATCCATGGTGACAGTTTCCAGCCCAAAAGAAAAAACCAACACAACAAGCATGACTGCAAGTCATAACCTTGAGTGTCACTCACAGAGTATCAGACCCATCACCTTCATCATCAGTTGCAGGGACTAGCTGCCATTACTCCCCACTGATTCCATCAGCTCCTGATGGTGGGTTTAGAAAAGTAGATACTAATCTGCTCAAAATTTCAGGCATACAATCATGAAAAAATCTGCATTCTATGTTTGTGCTGTGTTTTCGAAAGCAAAGAAAAGACTCAGTCATGATGTCAGCTACCTCTCAGAGACATGGGTAATTATAGAGGTCAGAAGGAAAGGTGAGCTATTGTAAGTAGAGAGAGATTACATACCGACATGCGATTATCAATGTCCATTTCTTGAATGCACCGAAATACAGCAACTGACAGACCATCACCCTCCATGTCAATGAGCTCCTGCCATCAAGACATTCTCAATTTAATGACTTGAATACCAGACAGCTAAATGTCCAAGCACCTAAATTGAAAGAAAATTTCTAACCCCAGTAAAAAATTAATAATAGTAAAATAAAAAATCACTTTCTCATGTTAGTGTCGGTTTTTGCCTAAAGAGACCAACTGACTGAGGAGTTGTAGTATCTTATCCACATAATGATGCTTACTGGAGTAAAGAGGGCTTCAGGTGCTTGGAACCGCTCTGCCCCAACTTTGATTACTCTTCCATCTGGTAGCTGTTTCAACCCGAAAACCACCCCAACTGTAAGAACAGAAACTTTCCTTTCTAGATGTAGCTCCACATTTCAAACACACAAAGCAAAGGTATTGCTTGAAGATTTCAAGGGAGTCCTCATCTCTGTTCCCAAAGCCCAACTTTTCTGTATATAGGTTTCATGAGCTAGGGTTGAAGCCAAAGCACCGTATACTGCTTCACCAAAATCGTTGTCTCAAGGCCAAGTTGACATTCCCGTTTGTAATCAATACTGTGTCACAAGACAACCCAATCCAAGTATTATCCAGAATTCTCCAACCCTTTGGCCTAGTGGGTAACTTGTCATTAGGTAGAATTGACCAAACTGAGTAGGGATGCCAATATGGATATTGTAGAGTCTGCAATAGAGATTATTGGGGTAAAGACCAGATGCCCACCTTACATAACAAAGTTTCTCCTTGATCTCTCTTGCTGTTTCAAAATCTGCTGTTCTGTTAAATGCGTATCTGTCACCCACACAAACACCCTCAATGCTGAAGGATCACAAAATAACGAGCTTTCTTTCATTATATATGTCTATATATATACCCAGCTCCTAGAAAATATGTAAGAAGAGGAGAAAATAGAACTGCAAATTAGGAAAACAGAATCAAGAACAATTTTCAGAACACTGAAGGTATGAAATCCTACACAAAAGCCTTTAGAAATCAGTCAGCATGTTGACAGTATTCATAGACGTGAATGGATAAGGAGTGACTTAATACTCCAATTGCTAAAACTGCCAAATTGTGCAATCAACAAAGATGTCAATGGCTATGTCTCCTTACCCTCGTCTAAGAAGGAGATCAATAAGGTAGGATGTGATGTGGCGTCCTGCTATGTTCAGCCGCTTTGTTAGATGAGGAAATGAATACCCATCCACCACTGGCACCTTCGTGCACAAACCACACCCTCATCAGAGTCTCTCTGAAAGGAATACTCATAAACTACTGCACCTAAACTGAGCTTTGACAACACCCAAGTGTGTCTATTCCTGTTCAGAAAATAATGTAGAAATGAATGGAGGGGTAATGCACACCACATGAGTGACGCCATCCCCTGAGTCAACAACCAGACCTGTCAGAAGGCCTGCCATCCACAATATCTTATAATTACAAATTGCTAAGAGAAGGCAGCTTGCTCATAATAAACAGATAAAACAAACAAAACATTAGTATCAGCTTCCTATTTAAACATTACCAGCAACTGAAGTCCCCCCTGCCTGCCTCTTCTCTAGACTGTAAACACAGTAATCCTCTCCAGAAAATGATACTCCAATAGAAACCACAAAGATACAGTACCCAAAACAAACTACTCAGAGCTCAAGAATAGACAGGAAAAGATGCCACCTTGTTCCTTCATCCCACAAAACCCCAGGATACCAACATTAAGAACCCCAAAAAGATACAGCACCCAAAACAAACTACACATGGCTCAAGTGTAAGAGAAAAAAGGATGAAAACTTGTTCCTTCTTTGTCCCCTAAGACCCCAGGATACCAACGCAATGCACTACTACACTTTAGGATTTGAACCCTATACCTTGTGCGTACAAGGTCAAGACTGCCTGAATCTGGATGAACACACCTCCAAAATTGTATTTCTCAAACATTGTTTCAATCTGCCAGCCAAATGTAGAAAGTGAAATTTTCTAGACTATGAACTGATGCTCCTTCCAACACCATATTCGCTCTAATTTGGTCTGCATTAACTCATGTTGTTCCCAATTGCTTCTGTGCTTGTCCAATGTGTTCTTTTAACTGAACTTGTAAAATCTAGTTCTGTACACACATTAATACTTCCATGACATAATTGTGAACAGATATAAAATTCTTCTCTCATAAAGAACACAAACGCACAACAAAACCTGCCATACTTGTGAATCAGAGAACTAGTACACACACCGTTTTCTCACGATTTCTAGTTGGATTTAAGGGTGGATCTGTGAGAAGAATCTTGCACTCAGGTGGATCAACCTGCAAGATTCACCACAGAAAATGCTGATCGTCACATGAAAAGCTCGTGATTACACACATGCGCAACAATACACTTGCCTACAACTGATTTCCTCTTAAACTGTGTTTGTGCACTACATATAAGCCTGGCAGATTTGTTCAAATCAAATCTTGAGATCTTTTCAACCGCAATCAATGGTGGAGGAATTAAGAATGGATGACTTGTGCAGGTGCTGCTGCCTTGGAAGTCAATATGCACAAGAACTTTCCTGCATATAGGTCTATCACAACTGCTTTGCTATAGAGGTCCATTCAGTAGTAATCAGAGAATGTACAAGGATATTTCACAATTCATTGAAATGGAGTGCTTCACCCAAACTCACTTTCAGAACATCATAGAAGGTATGGTCCCACACATGCCCCATGTCTTCCCAGTTCTGAACAATGCCATTGTTTATGGGATATGTTACTTCCAGCTGCTGTCGCTGTTCTGAGCATGCAGTGCCAACCACTATATCCTGCTCAAACAATCCCATCCACAATCACCAACAAAGCCAACCCATGTTGTAGCATCAATCAGATGCTTTATAAAGGAATTTACACCCTACAATCAACTATCCCAAAATCAAATCCTTTGACAATCAAGGAGCATCCAGAGAATAGTGTGAGAAGATATCCATGCCTTCTGAAAAGGGAATGTAGTAGAATCTTGGATAGAAGCAGCATAATTTCACCTTTAGCTCTTGGTCACCTAGATCTTCTTCATATCGTAACATGGGGCGTCCTACCATGCACGGAAACACAGCAGCTGGGAAATTGTCCCCAGCAAATCCACACTTGACAAACTGCAAAAAACACGCACAAAAGATATCCCCTTGTTGCCAATCTAGGACAAAAGCCTTATACCCAAACGTAGTAAAGTTTGTACCCTAAGTCCAACCACAAGCAAACTGTGCTCCCCTGAACTTTTTGGTTTCTGGTGAAAAGATAGGGTAGGCAACTTTGATGTCCAAAACGGAAGAAGAAACAAAGCATATACTCGGCCACCCAACAGGAAGCCCCCAAGCTAGGCACAAAATCTTCTTTTTTTTTCATTTTCCTTTTTCCCGAAGTCCCTATACCGCACATAAGCCAAAACCCAAAAATTCTCCACCACAAAACAACGGTTCCATAACAGCATTTCAACCCTCATTGCAGCAGTTAGGGGAAAATAAGGTGCCCTTTTCACAACCGATCAGCAAGAACCCAAATTTACACTCCTCAACACTCTGCAAAAAGAGATCTAAAGCCAAAGCAAACTCGGATGCTGCAGGTAGATAACAAGTCACCACAGAAATGTCAGAATTTGGTGAGCTAAGAAACCCAAATCTGGAACAAAATTCAAGGGTAAGGCAAAATTCTCATCCGTCAGATAAATCTGACAAAAGCTTGTTTTGAGTTGCCAAAAAAGGCCGCTTGACGAAGTAGTAGTGCGACAAGTACTTACCCCAGTGCCATTATCGCACACCACCACATTATGTGAAGAAGTCATTGGATCTATGGATCTGCCCTGCCCTTCTCCACATCACCACTTCCACTCGGAATTCTCGACTTCAATCCGCGTACTCCTGATTCAGCTTCTCCATGCTTTCGCAAGTCCTCGCAAGTCCACGACCCTAAACCCTAATTCGCCTCTGCTCGTTTGTTTGTTTTCAGGACACGCAGTCACAAGTTCCTGATGCTTTTTCTGGCCGATGAATATCATCCATGTGATGAGAATCGTAACAACCATAACTCACCGATTCGTCCAAGGCATAACTCCTAACTGCAACAGCACTAGTGTTGCCTGTCCAAGTCTGAACTGCCTAACCAACAAAATTTTCCTTCCAAAACCTTTTTTGTAATTTAATTGAGTTTTCAATGACAAAAAAATACTCAAAAGTCAACATTTCCCACACCTCAAGTCTAAAAATTTCCAAATTGTCTACATATCAAGGCCTTCCCATATGATTATCAATAATTCATCATTATTTATGTCAATGTCAAATTTAATTTCAATTAACATAAATATCATGCATATAAGGCCCATGTTAATTTGTTTTCTCATATCCATGTTGATGGATTAAAAAAAAGGTGAAATAGTTATAAATAAAAAAAGAGATAGTTATTATGAAAGAAGTGAGGTAGTTATAAGAATAAGAGAAAGTTATTAAAAAGGAAGTGAGGTAATTAGACTTGAAAATGAGATAGTTATATTTGGAAATGTCTCCGGAATTGTCCAGAAATGACCATACAAAGAATTATTCAAAATCAATAAGAAGCCTATGAAATTTTTTAAAAAATCATCCATATACCAATTCTTCAAAATTTTAGTTATTGAAATTTTTGTTTTGATCTACATGAATTTTCAATGGAAAAAAATTGTTGCATATTCAACAACTTCTCCACCATTGGATGAAACATTATGACATACTTGGGGCATCCCTACTCATCAAGGGCTTTTCAACAATGCCAAGTGTGAAAAGAGGTGCCATGGTTTGGGAAATCTCCAGTGACACAAACAAAACAAACACAAATTATCTTCATTCATACAGTGACTAATGTAGCTTGTGTCATTGGGCCAAGTGTGAACTAGTTACCCAACTAAAACTAATTTTTCCTTTTCAAAACTTTTTATATAATTTAATTTAATTTCCAAGGACAAAACCACTCAAAATTCAATATCTCTTGCACCTTAAGTCTGAATTTTTCAAATTCACCTACCTTCATTAAATCCTATTCATCAAAGGTTTTCCAGCAATAACAAAAGCATGCCCAAATTCCCCTATAAATTTTTATTTTGATTTAATGAATTTTTGGTGAAAATTGTTCAATATTCATGGTAGGTTGAAACATTATGAAACGATCTCAATGCATTCCTACTAATGAAGGGATTTCCAATGATACCACAAGTGCAGCGAAAGGTGCCATGGTTTGGGAGATCTCAATGTGGCAAACAAGCAAAACAAACAAATTAGGTTCTTCCTAGATAAATTTCATACCACATATGTTATCTAGATCAGATTGGTATACAATTTCCAACCATTTATGACCTACACATGCTACTTTATGTAGCATGAAATGAGTGGAATGGACATGTTCCACCTAAGAACATGGGCTTGCCACTATTTCCTTAGGTGGTAATGAGTTCTTTTCAGACATGTTCCAAAATGTAAATTCACATTTCAAGTACATTCATTAGTTGTTGATTTGCATTAAAGTTAATAGCAATGACACCAAAAGTAGAGCCGGTAAAGAATTGCCTTCATCAATGCTGTAGATTGCAATGATGAGCTGATGGTGCCACTGCAGAAAGTTGCACTACTTGGGAAGGTGATGCCTGTTGTAGTACTATTAGATTGAGTTGATCCTAATACTATTCTGATCAAATTGCAATGGAACTAGAGCTAGAGCATGGAGCTTACTGGTTATTGGAACTAGAACCGGAGATGCTGTTAGTGCTTTCAGGTGGAGGAATGATAATAGGAGAAGGTGAAAAATTGGAAACTGTCATTACAGGAGTTCAAGACAAACCTGAAGCTTGGGTGGCTGTGGTTGTAATAACAGCAGCAGTTTCTGGCAATGACAGGCCTTCCTCAATGCATGTACGCGGAAGTTTTTGTGGTTTACAGCGATTGTCTCAGCAGCAACGACATCTAAAGTCAGATTTGACTCTCAACAAGAATTTCCTTTGCGGAAGGAGGTTAATCTTAGCCAGCTTCTCTCTACTAGCCAGACGAACAAGTGCCCAAATTTGTCTTCAATATCAAGAACCAATAAACAATGATCACAATAATTCATTTGTGGAATAATTTTCCTAGAAGGCATCCATCACCCTCATAATTCATTCACAATTCATAAAACATCTACAGAACATCTAAAAGCATTTAGATATCGCTAGAATAGATCACAGGTTAGCCTTTCTATAATACGAATATGCAACATTCCAGAAGAAACAACAAAAAATATTTTTTTTACCAAGAGACAGAAGTGTTATGTATAATAGGTGTGACTGAACAATCTGAAGTCATAACCTGGCATGTACAACCATTCCTCAATCTCATCGCATGTCAAAGCTACATTGTTTCATGATGTCCAATCCATCCCAATATACATAACCGGTATTCTCTCCCATTCTCTTACCAGAAGCAACCCAAGATACATGAGAACACAGGTCTTCTCAAATTCACATGGCTACTGCAATTCAGAAATGAGATGGAATGGAATGTGTTTTTAGCAAGTTTAGACCACAACCTGCAAACACTCCAGGCTATACAAAACAAACACACCTCATGCTCCTGTGCAGTCACAATATGCAAGTCTACCTAATCTTTACATTACACTCAACAAATCCAATCTACATTACAACTCATGTAGTACAAACTACCCCCTGCAAGAAGAAACAGGTCCTGGAGGAAACACTCACTTTGCCAGCACTGATTGTGATTCTTATATTGTCCAGTCCACTTGAAGTGGTCCCCACTCCAGCGCATGGAGAAAGGTATGTTCACCAAATACCAGACAGCCAGCAGCAGTGCTAAAAAAGGGATGAGTCCCTTCTAGTCAAGTTCAAAACTTGAATAATGCTCAAACTTTGCCTGAAATTCAAGGACAAACACACCAAGGTTGCCTTCTTAGTGATGGAGCCTGGAACAACTATGCTTTTGGCAAGCAGAACAATAGATGTTAGTTGTGAGGGAGCAAAGTGAGCAAGTGTGACTACATTGCTCACCTTGCTCTTTATTGTGTCAATATGGGCCCTCATCCTCCTTCCTAGCTAAATAAAGATTCAATGGCAGCTATCAATCAGAGAACAGCTGCAATGCTCATGTTCAATGTAGAAAGGATAAACTTGGCACCCAGCTTTGACAACTCCCATGGCTCACAACAGTTGTGTGCTCATAATAAGCTGTTTATAGGGCTCTTAAAGACTAAGCCTTCACTAACAGGCCATAGGTCCACACTTCAGTAGTGTCAGCAGCAAGTCCACACAATCTACTGTAGAAGAAGCAAAAGCTCCACAGCCCTGATGCACCAGCTACATGCACCTATAGAAGAGTGCCTCAATCTATAATGGCCACATTGTTAGAGAACTGAGGAGTCTAAAGAGCCATGACAAGGGAATATAGAACTCACAGAGCAGTCATCATAGATTCGCCAGATGGTTTCACCTACAAGGTTGGCCACTGATAGTACAGTCAGCTCTGGAAAGTAGTTCTGCTCTTTGACAGGAATTGTGTTTGTTATGATGACTTCCTGGAATAGTCCTCCTGATAGCCGTTGAACAGCAGGTGGACTGCCAACTAACAGAACAATTAGTGCCCAAAGATCCATGTCAATTGTATTTAAAATTCTGATACAGTTTCTCTTCTCTGTAACCTTAATATATTTCCAACTCTCCCTTATCTCCATAATGCTCCAGCCCAAAGTAAGAACAATAATCAAACCAAGACTGGAATCATCTAGTTACCTGAACACAGCATGTGTACAGCAGGCATATACTTCTCGGGCTCCTTCTGCGTGAAGGAGTGCTGCACCATTCACAATTGTACCTAGATTGAAGATAACATTCCACAGATTGTCTGGTAAGGTCCTTTTCATGCAGATTGGTGAGAATCCTAAAATCATCAGTATCATCTCACAAAACTGGGAAAGGTCATTCAAACTGGCTATCCAGAGGCTACACAGCACAACATGTATAGCTGCTCACAAGATCTAAAAGAGAATGGAACAAGTACCAGCTGTGTCAATCATGTCATCAAGCAAAACTGCAACCTTGCCTTTCACATCTCCAATGAGATTCATAACCTGCACAATCACCAAAGCACACTTCTAGTACTAGAATCCAAAATGAGGTCAGGCCAGAAGAATGGCAAAACACCATTTTAAGTCAGTGTATGCATGCCCCACATTAAATTGATAACATTCTTCAGCTTGCTGCAAGAAGTTAGTGGGTTGCATATCTGCTCTAACACCATAACATGCTTAGTGAAATGAAAGATACCCGCACTCTAGATGTGGTTCTCATCTGAAATTCTGTGGTACCTCCGAAACATTGTGACCATGCCGCCTCTTATCCACAATAGCAAGAGGTGCATCAGACATTTTCTTAGCAAAAGCACGGGCACGTGTCACTCCACCAACATCCGGGGACACCACCACCAAGTCATCAGATGAAATCATCTTACTGGCCAGATAGTCAAGGATCACAGGCTGCAATCCCCAGAATAAGGAACACATCAGTGAGCAACACTATGAGTTGCAAGGACTAATGTTGGAAACTAGTCTTGCATCAAAATCCAGACACTTAAGCTCCATAGCAGTACTTCTCAGATTGAGATAACAGTGTTATTGCTGCATATGGCAATACTGCATCTTTTGCTATATAGCATCCATGTTCACATAATGCAAGAAACTCCAAACAATGCTGATAGTTGTGCTAGTGGCTTGCCACAAACCTGGCCATAAACATGGTCAACAGGAATGTCAAAGTATCCCATTGACTGGCCTGAATGCAAGTCACATATAAGGACTCGATGGGCTCCAGCTTCTGTAATCAAATTGGCCACCAGCTTTGCAGCAATTGATTCTCGTCCTTGTGTCTGTGATCCAGGACATCTAGAAGCAAACATCAATAAAATTGCATCTGAAGCTTCAGTCTTCAAAATGCAGGATCTAGCAATCTCAGCCACAATCAACTGCAATTTGGAGACTATTAATGACTTCTCAGTTCCACCCTTGGTTTGATACAGTAATAATGCAGGACTTACTTTGCGGTCTGCTCGTGCATAGCCAAAGTAAGGGATGACTGCTGTGATGTTCTTAGCTGAAGCACGACGGCATGCATCAATCATAATCAGGAGCTCCATCAGATTCTCATTTGCTGGAGGACAAGTAGGCTGCACCAAGAACACATCACAACCTCGAACACTCTCTTGCAATTGGACATAGATCTCACCATCTGCAAATCGCTTGATTTTGATCTGCCCCAAATCAATACCCATGCAGCATGCAATTTCCTGCAAATTACACATTTCCAAATCATTGGCAACTAGACACTACTAACTCTGTGAAGCATAATGACGATGATACAAACTCAAGTGTCAGCAGAAAAAAAATTGACACAAAAAATTCTTTCTCTGTGTGCATTCTATTCTACCCCTTGGTGATGCGTAATAATACATGCGCAAGCTGCTGGTTTGCCGTGCCCGAAAATATTTTAAGACGGCTTTCTGACCGCATGTCAGACTGCAACAACACATGCTGCAAACCTGGTGACTCTAACATGCGATCCATATTCAGGTTCTTCATGGCTGGCACTACACGCCTTCCGTTCCAAGAAATAGATGAATTCGTCACCGCAGACTTCTGCATACATATACGACATAGCCACACTACTTGAGAACTTTCTGAACCCCTGTGAGTGGAAGATTCAGCTTCTGTGTGACAAACAGATGGACTCACAGCACATCTATTTTTCCTCTAAAACATGAAAACCGATGCATTCCAAACAGAAACAAACGAATAGATACGAGTTAAAGACAACCAGTACTACAACAATAACAACGTACTAATCACTGACAAGAGCCTTCATGATAGCACCTTCCCTTTCGAGCTTCCTTTTCACAGGAAGAGTTGATTACTCGAAAGAAGCCGCAAAATAGAACCATTACATATGCTAAAATAATCGACAAACCCTGTTCCTCTGCTCATTAAAATCTCGACGACTTTAACGAAATGATGTGACACCAAGAAAATACAAAACAAAAAGCGACGAACAAACCGCTTGCGGAGACGAATTGCACCGCATCCAACGTCGTGGCTGAGATCTGGCAGCAGCATGATGGTGGAAGCGGAGTGCGAAGTGGTCATGGAGATGAGAGGATTTTTTTGTAGGTTGAAACAAAATGAGGAAGCTGTTCATCATCGCATGCCCGACCACCACCACGCCCGCCATCGCCATCGCTCTCCCCTTCTTCCACAACGCAACGCCATGGCGCTTGCAGGGCTTTCTTCACGTTCTGAGTGCGTAATGACCAGATTACGCCACCGTAATTTGCTGTATTATTTTATAACCACGGAATTTTAAGCTTATCCATAATCAAATCCTGGAACTGTCTCGCTAGATTACACCACATAATTTGCTGCCTTATGGTCTAGCGACGTTATTTAAGATTGTCCGTAATCAAATCCTGGAACTGTCTTGCCAGATTACGCCTCCTAATTTGCTGTCTTATCATATAAGGATGTTATCTAAGCTTGTAAATCCTGGAACTGTGTTGCCAGATTATGCCTCCTAATTTGCTGTCATATCTTACAGCCACGGATTTTATGCTAATCCTTATTTAAATCCTGGAATTGCGTTGCCAGATTAGGCCTCCTAATTTGCTGTATTATATTACAGCCAAGGAATTTAAGCTAATCGTTAATTAAATCCTGGAACTGCCTTGCCAGAGTAGGCATTCTAATTTTGCTGTATTCTTTCACTATACTCTTATCTCCTATTGTCCAAAGAGACAAGGCTGCAGATATGATTCTCTAAAGCTGCAGGGATAATGTTAACCAGTAGCAATTGAAGATGAATAGTAAAACTAAAAATATTACTCTTGGGACCGTCACCAGAGGTTTTTTTCTCTCTCCTTTTTGCAGTTTCTGTATATCAAAAATTTGGCAAATTTTCCAAATAATACAAATTGTAGTTCAATTTACACTAGAAAAGCACATTTGTCCAAAACATTCCCAATTGTTTTGTGCAAAGAAACAACAACATTTGTCCAAGAAAAGTCATGGGCCTTCTTCACGTGCTCAAAAAAGTGTGGAATCGAAAGCTAGGGCTTATTTTTGGCAAACGGATGTGAAATTTGGAAGAAAATAAGAGTTGAATACCAAACTTTGTGAGAGTAAACTTTAGAGTTTTGCCTTCGACAAAATAGGTAGGTTTTGAAAATCAATAGTTTTATGTGTTGGTTGAATTTTTTTACTTGGTTTAGTGTCACGTGTAGAATCACTAGAAGCATGTATTCAAGAATACTTCTATGCGCCATTGAAAATCTAATTAGATTGAAAGGGTGGGAAATTTGTATCCACGTAAAATTGTTTAGTTCAAATATTTAATGTTCTTTAATGCATGTATAATTTCAAATTGAATGTGTAGAGTCAAAGTCTTGTATATTTACCTTCTGCATGTATTCAAAAATGCTTCCATGCATGGTTTAGAATGCTATCAACATAGATTGAAAGGTTTGTCAATCTACATCTAGATATGCATCCATAGAAATTGTCAATTTGCAATTCAATGTTTGAAACTTCATGCAAAGATCCAAATCATTGATGAAAGGTGTTCAACAAAAAAAAAACAAAGGCAAGAAAATTACTA
>Ga0209208_10005981_pt1 | contig 16843 bp, 19 predicted proteins | sample S1TSphfallax_3_FD_187694 | JGI IMG/M metagenome (GOLD analysis project Ga0209208, IMG submission 187694) | Host-associated microbial communities from peat moss isolated from Minnesota, USA - S1T2_Fd - Sphagnum fallax MG (SPAdes) (version 2) | ecosystem: Host-associated > Plants > Peat moss >...
CTTGATTTTTTCATCTTAAGTGTTATGGTACTTCAATGTCTGGTGGTAAAATTTTGTAGGCTTAGTTTTCAACTCCACTAAAAGAAAATAAAATCTATAATGATAATTTTTTTGGGTAGATTGGATTGTGACATTTGATGTACCATCCTTTGTAAAATCCACCTTGGATTGAACATTTATCCTTTTTGTAATTTTAATTTTGAATTTAAAAGATTAGAATGTAAGTTTCAAGTTTTCATCTCATTTTTGTCAAGTTTCTCAAATAGATTTGAATACAATGGAATAATATTTGACTCACCCAAAAAAAACTACCACTGTGATTTTTGAAAACATCCAGTGTAATTGTACTTTTACCTAGTTGTTGATGAAACTCAATTGAGTTTCTATCAGGTTTCTTCAAACTACCCAAAATTCTCCTAATTTCATTTAGGTACTGTTGGTAGCATGACATGGTTTGCTTTTATATTCTCATGTTGTTTTGCATGTTCACAATGTCAATTTAGTGATATGAATCTCCTCTATATGAAACTTCACTTATTTGAGCTTGAAGAAGGGGGATGTATGATCTTCTATGATCTTTTTATTTAACCCAGTGACATTGTGGTTGAAATTGCATATAAAACTTTGGTGTGTAGGGATTTAGGCTAGTTGGAGCCAGGTGGTAGCCATTAAAATGCTGCATCCACATTCATCTTATTTTGATTCACTTGTTTATGAAACTCAATTGAATTTGTGTTAAGTTTCTACAAACTACCCAAAATTCCCATAGTTTCATTTACATCAAGTGTTAGTAGCATGATATGGTCTATTGAATTACATTCTCACTTTGTTTTGCATGTTCACAATGTCAATTAAGTTTAATGGAACTACCAATTCATGTGTATTTAATCTCACATGGAAATGGAAGCATGTAGTTTATTGTAATCAAGTTTTTTAGGTTAAATTAAAAACTTTGCGACCTTGTACATTGCTCTTAAGGCTACTAGACTAGTTTCTTTTTGGATGTTTTTGGGTTTCCAACCATTTCAATACCTAGGCTACCTTGTACATTGCGCCTATGCATACCACAACTTTCTTTCTGGATGTTCTTGGGTTTCCAGCCATTTCAATACTTGGGCCATATGTATTAGGTGTTTTGTTTATTCTTTTAAATTGTATGTGACAATGTGGCACATACCCATTCAAACCATCCGCACAATCCAAATACGAAACATCAATTTTGTGAGCTTGAAGAAGGGGGATGTCTAATCTTTCATGATCTATTCATTTAGCCCACTAACATTGTGGATGACATTACATGTGAAACTTTGGCATGTAGGGATTTAGACTAATTGTAGCCAAGCATTAGCCACAAGAGTGTTGCATCCACATTCAACTTGTTTTGATTCAATTGTTGATGAAACTCAATTTTTATGTCAAGTTTTTGCAAACTATCCAAAATTCCTTATTGACATTATTTCCTACACTTAGTGACATATTGACTTGTATCAAAACATACTAAGCATCATTTTTGTGAGCTTGAGTAAGGGGGATGTTTAAGGAATATTAAATTAGACTTAGCGCCAATATACTCATTTGTTGGATGCTAGGGGTCTAAGGTGGCCTTTATATCTCTAATTCTCACACATGAATTCAATTTGATGCTAGCCATATTTGTTTAGAAAATCCTCTAACATTACTCTTCAATTTCAATTTTGTTTTGAGAGGTTCATTGTAGGAGGAGCAAAAGTTGGAAAGTGAGCAATGAAATTGTGCCATGTTTAACCTAACTGATTTGCATTTAATTTTTTTTTGAATCCAAAACATATCACATAGGGGTTAACATCTAGTGTTTTCACATGAAAAAGACAAGATGAACCAAATGCCAACATATTTGAAATATATATGTAAATCATTTACACAAATTTTGGTGAGGATTTGAGTAATGGTTGCCTAGAGGTTTTTGAATGGTTCACTTGAAATTATCAATTTTCATATATGGATATATGTATATAGATGTATGTATGTATTGAACCTATTGTGTTAAATTTCAAAAGATTTGATCCATATTGCATGTATTGCACACAATAAAATATCTTAACCATTGAACTACCACAATGATCTTGAAAGATATGAAGAGACTTATAGTTTATTTTGAAATATTCAAAATGGGGTAGTTGGAGCTCACATTTTCAAAAATGAAATAAAATAGACAAGAATTGCTTGTTATGAGCCATAGGTATAATATCTTTTCTTGTTCTTAGATGGTTAACCAAAAAGCTTTAAAAACCATAGCCTACAATCGTCATACTTTTTCTTGACAAAAACTTGGGGAAAAAAATTCACATTTTGATGATGAGGACATTTATTTATTTAAGGTTTTCTCAAGTCATTCACAATTGGGTCAAACAATGACAATGATGAATAACAAATATATATATAATTTGTACATTAATATGTAACATGTGACCTTATGGATGAAGATCAATTAAATGTCAATTAAAGAGTGGAACTATATAAGGCAAATTTGTTTATTCAAATAAAAAACACAAAAATGTTTAAACAAATAACGGTGTGGAGACAACATTATCATGCTTTTATGATGATGAAGTTGGGTGTAAACAAAATACACAAATTCAACCCTACCTTAGTGTTTTGCTTAAAAATTTATGGATTAATCAATTAAGATGATAGAACAAAATTGGATTGGTTATTTAGGGAGAATATGTTTAAAATGATTGCATATTATAATATTATGTATGTATCAGTGTTGTGTGGGTATATGGTTTTTGATATATCGTTGGGTAAGGGCATATTAAAACTCAATTGTTTTTTCAAGTTAGGGTTCAAATGTACAAAAATAAATAAATTGGATAGATGCGCAATGTTTGGGTACCCCTTATCATATACCTATTTTGGGGTTCAAAATGGGTATGTATTTTTTAATTTAATATCAAATGAAGGAAATTTCTATATTTTGGAATTGAAAAAAATAATTCAGAGGTCAAATACAATGTCAAAATGCAATGATTGCAAAATGTTTGATTCATCCCGGATTAGGATAAACATGCTTATTATTGAACATTTAGTATATCAAAAGACAATGACATCATGGTCAACATTCACTTGGTGTTGGAGTCTTAAAATAATTTGTAACTCATATTTGGGTGCTCTAGTAGACTTTTGAATCATCTATTTCTATTAAGTAACTTGAAAATTATGGCCTTCCAAAGTAGGCGGGGTCTTCCATTCACAATATCTCCTTACCACACATGTACCATTCCTAGCATGTGCACTTTTACCACATGTTAACAATCCTCAATTTTCACCCATTGGTTTGTCCAAAGTTCTCACCTTCTCACCAAACCAAAGAGGAGATGTTGCTTCCTAAAAGAAATTTATATTTTGGGAAGTTTTCAAAGTTTCAATTATTTTTATTTTTTGGTTTTTTCTTGTGTGGGCGACCATTTTAACAATCAAAGTGATCAATTTGCAATTGGCTAATTGCTGAAAAACAAAAGAAGGAACTTGATGAAAGGCACCTCATTTAATTAATAGAGCTATCAAACCTTAGGGTTTAAAGCATATTTGCCCTAATATTTTTTACTTGAATGTCAAAACATATCTAGCTATGGATACGAGTATTTTTTACATGGGTTATGAATAAAATATAATTTTTGAAATTGACATATCCTTGAGTATGTGCCTCATTAACGTATGTTGATTTGAGGAAAATATATTAAGACGAATAATATATCATAATATGTACATGATAGATATATTTAGGTGAGAGATATACCCACACAACATTGGTACATATGTATATAAAATGAATATATAATACCCAAAAACATTCTTTTACGAAAGATTAAATGACAAAACCACTATTTATACACTTTTTAAAATGCTTTTAGGTACTCTCTGTTCATTTAATTTGTTTCAAATCTATACAAATGTTCCCTTAATATATGTGAAACATTAGTGTAAAAACATATTTTTAAAAATCAACATTAACTTACCACTTAAAAACATCAAAAATTAAACAATTGTTACACCTTTAGTGGGTTCTAGTATTGTGTTTGGACCAACTAACCAAGTTGCAACAACACATGCATGTCTCTTGATGGCAAAGATGACACAACCCAGCTTTGCGAACTAAATAGAAAGACTCATCTTTGCAAAGCAACACCTATCTAAAGATGTTTGTGAAGATGTTTGTAGATTGTGAACCAACACCGTGAGGAACACTAATTCAATACAATCAGTGGAAAAAATGCACCTGTTCATGTCAAAGGATGAGGATTTGCGGTGAGGATCACAATGCAACAGCCATACAAGACACAAAACTTTCTAACCAAAAAGAGCCATTTAGACAAATTGCGATCCATTGTTAATGAGATTGGTGAGAATTAACAAGGATAATCAACTGCAATCAAGAAGACATAAATCAGCAAAACTACATGCCAAGAAGCAATACTCATGAAATGGTCAGGATTCCAAGGATGGATAGACTCAATTGGTCCATAATGGGAATGTATCATGCTTCCGCCTGTTACCATCACACCCGTTACTATCAAGCACTAGGTCACATCACCATCTTTGCTAGATTACACACATCTTTACACTGATCCTACTAAAACTTGCATATACTAAGTTGTTGAATACCAATCCACTTATGTATTTGCAGTCATGTATAAATGCATAGATAAGCGTTCTCAAAACTTTCTAAAATACTCTATATCATTCAAGAATGTACTGGAATGGAAAAGTTGTACATTTAGCACAATGGAGTATTCAACTGACTCAATCAGAAAAAACAATAATGCTCCAAAGTCCTTGGTGAGGGTATAATATCCAGCATATAGTATACACAGTAGTGTTGTATGATACAAAGTCATTGATCATACCCTTTGGATTCCCTCTTCCTACATAAGCTTTTGTTTCACTGATTTGCTTCCATTCAACATGGATATTTTGTCTTGTCTAAGAACTGGTCAGCTCTGGCAATGACTCTGGGTTGCTTGGAAGTGCTGTGTTGGAGGGGTTTATACTGGACAAGTAGTTTTGTGCACTCCCTAAGGGTCCTCTTTTTTCTTGACAAGGATCCAGAATTCGTAGCACCTGCATCATGACAACCTGTGTTATAAAAGGAGAACTAATACAACTAGGATGGCCTGAGATACATAACCTGCAAGACACATGGTGAACAACACCCATCTTGTGCATCTGGGTGATATTCTTGTCTTGTGGCATGTACAGGATTCCTGTGAGTTTTATCACGATTCATCAGGCAACACAAACATCAGAAAAACTCTGGCAAATTCTCTAATTCTGATGTGGCCACATGCCCAGTGTGGGATAAATATCTCCGAGATTGCAGGGAAAACTCCAAGAAAACTTTTAAGGTGACCATTTGTCAGTTCTAGCCAAACCAAAAGAAACACAGACAAGAATGAGAGAGTCTATGTTCACGAGTCGCTCACAAAGTAGCAGACCATTACCTTTATGGTGAATGGGATTGACTAGCTGCCCTTAATCCTCACTACTTTCTCAGCAACCCATGGTGGTCCAGTAGGGGTACATCCCTATGTGTCAGGGAATGGATTAATTAAAAATAGGAAGCTTCAAGCCAGATCAGTTACCTTAGGCAATTCCATTTTGGTTCCATAATATAATAACATCTCTATGAGATTGCAGAGAAATCTCCACAAAACTTGAAGGTACAACAACACAGGTATAGCTTTATGAGTTTGCTCACAAAGTGTCAGACCTTCACCTTCATCACAAATAGCAGTGATGAGCTGCCATGACTACCCACTGAGTGGGTGTAGTTAATAGGTAATATAATCTGCCCAAAATCTTGGGCAACCATTTTACAAAATCTGCATGTTGAGTTTATGTCACAATTCTGGAAGCAATGGGAAGAGTCAGCCATGATGGCTAGCACTCAAGAGACATAGCTGATAAAAAAAGTCAATTGTACCATAAGATAATGCCAGTGGGTTACAATATTTGCAGACAAATACAATATAACTGGACATCCCTTTTGACATCATGGAAAGGATGTGAAGTGATACAAAAAGGATATCAAAGCAGAAACAAGAGAGAGGAGTAACCTGTGTCATGCGAGGGCGCATAGCAGGATCTTTCTTTATGCACTGATTGGCTGCATGCATCATACAGTGCATTTCATAGTCATCATAAGACAACTTAAGCCGGGGGTCAACTAACTCCTTTGCATAATTGTCCAAGAGTGGTTGTGCCTGTCTCATTTTCAACCATTGCCACTCATAAACATAGATAAAACCTTGCAAATCTGTGAACTTGATAGCTAGTGTATTTCAAAGTTGTGAGTTTATAGTTTTGCAACAAGGAGAAAAACTGAACATGCAAATCACATAGGCAAAATGGATATCATTACTGACCCAATCTGTCAAAGAAACTTGCTCTCTATTACAGTTATAGTTGATTGCTTTACGTCCAGTAATGAGCTCCAATAGGACCACTCCAAAGGCATAAACATCAGCTTTGTCTGTAATCTGCCCTGTTTCAGCATATTCTGGTGCCAAGTACCTGCAGCCCACAAACCCACACCGCCAAATGTTGCTGGTTTTACTTTGTTGTGGAGGATGTTCTCTGTAACTCAAGCCATAAACATACATATCACATGATACTGGAATTAATCAGCAATGGAAAGCAGCAAGTGATACTTCCTAGAACTTTGACATCTATCACTAAAACACTTATCACCACATGATAAAGGGCAATGCCAAAGCATTGAACTACAAAAACTTTCTCAAAAGAGTAACATACCCCATTGTGCCTATAACTTGAGTTTCCTCTGCCTTTTCTCTGCTTGACTGCCGTCTTGCAAGGCCAAAATCTCCAACCTGTACTTGACACAAAAGACTCCACCATTGAGTAAGAAAATCAGAGGAAAGAGAACCCAAGCCATTCAGAACCAACAGGGATGAAACCTCACAGCACTAGATAATGCCCCAGCTGAATACCACCACTAATTACTAAATGCACTAAGGAGTCATGCAAAAACAAACCTGGTCCACAGTGAGGGAGAGATTTAGTGAGGAGATGTGCTACCCACTTATCTTCAGTAGGGACACATAAATTATCAATTTACTATCCAGAACAGAATCAATTAGAATAGTACACTTCAAATTCAGAATGAGACCCTACCATGGGTATGAAATCATGAGTAAGGAGAATGTTATTGGGGCGCATGTCACGGTGGACAATGCAACCAACCCGGCATTCTTCATGCAAGTATCTTAATGCTTTACCAGCACCAAGTGCAATATAATATCTGTGCTTCCACTGCAATCCCTCTTTGTTCTTTGCTGCCATCACAAAGATCCCAGAAAAACACCAGATCCAATTAACATGAAATGAGAACATACAAGAATTAACATCACCTGGAAAATAATCTTGGATTGCACAAACATAACAGTTTTCTATAGACTGAATCCCTGAACACAATCAGACATGTTTTTTGGCATTGTAGTGTTCTATATTCACAGAAGGTTCCCAAAAGTTGAAGTAGGATAGGTGCTGAATGATATTCCTGCACCACTCAAATGGAAATGGTAGTGCAACAGAGTTGCCACCAGAATTTCACCACCTCCACTACCTTTTATGTATTATTCCACTTTTTAAGACAGCAGGATTCCTCCTCTGAGTTGATGATTATAAAACTCAGCTGCAGGTAAGACACTAATCATCATGGCAATCTTGCACAGATACCATACAAAATTTGCTGATCATGTGTCAACCCTCTAAAAAAAGCTAACTGGAGAAGAGAGTGGGGATGGAGGTTATACACGTACATGAGAGATATTGATCCAGTGATCCATTACACACATATTCATAGACAAGAAGGCGGAGATGATTTTCCACACAGTAGCCTATCAGTGTTACAAGGTTTCGATGCTGAGCGCAACTGAGGACCTCAACCTCAGAACAAAACTCTTCGTCACCTCGTGAGCTTGGAAGCCTATGCTGCTTTACAGCAACCAACTGACCATCCTTCAGTCTTCCTTTGTAGACCAAACCATAGGCCCCTTCTGCCAGGTAATTCTCTGCACTGAAGTTGTTTGTAGCTTCTTGGAGATCAATAAATTGAAATCTCTTCACCTTCCCAAACTCAGGTGACTTCTGGTGACAAACAGAGCAAAGAGGTGGCGTCCCAGGGCTTTGCTTCTTACTGGATACTGCTCTTTTTACACTTGATGTTTGTTTCACTGGATCATGGCTATTGCTAGGATTCGCATCCTTTTGTGGGAGCACCTTCATTTCAGTTCTTTCCTCAACAGGTGACTTCTTCGCACTATGGTTTTGCTTGCCTTTTTGCTGCATTCCTGCCTCTCCTTCTCTTTCTGCTGCAAAATGCTGCAGCGAACTAGGAGTGGGCTGCACTTGTTGATCTCCAGGATTTGTGTCAAGTAAATCAAATGCCCAGCTTGCATCCACCCGTCTTGGTTGCACAGAGATAGGACCAGGATGTCCTCGGTCCTTACCCCTTGATATTTTCATGTCCATCAGTGCCTCTAATGCTGCTATGGATGCATTCAGCATACCTGGGTGGCTGGAAGGGAGTTCAGCTGAGGAGTCAGAGGCAAAATTTATACTGCCACAGGGCCTGAGTTCTGACAAAACAGAGTCAGGAGAGTGAGGGAGAGAGGCTGGTGGGAAGGAACTAGACAAGATGGTGGATGGCCCTGACATGGGCAACCATTCTGCACTTTGTTTTCTCAAGGGGCGGGGAGGTAATTCTGCATATGGGCTTGGATGAAAAAAGGATGATGCCTGGTCTGCAAGAGACTCTTCTGTAGGACTCATAGGTGAACCGCTCATATTCCCCATCTCCTCCCGAATGTGGCCAGTGCCACTATAACCTGTGTCAAAAGGGGAAAAAATGTCTGATCACAATAAATTGGAGAAATATCCAAGATTGACATAGACAAAAGAAGCAATGTCTTCAGGTGCCTACAGTTGTCAAGAATACTGATTCCTGTCCACACTTCCCAATCTAAACCACAAAATCAATGAAAAAAGCCACCTTCTCTCAAGTAGAAGAATGGAAAACAGTATTCCTAGTCAGAATGTCTGACACCCCAGATTGATGAAACGTTAAGAGCATGTTTATTGATAATCTGTGCTTCCCATGAGATGGGCATTTATTGCTTCCCAGACAAGGAAGTTGCAATGCCATATTGCTGTGGATAGGTCCCCAAGGAATTTTTAACACTAATACAATATGGAGAATTGGCTTACATTGTTTGGAACTTTCATTGAAGTGGGCTGAATCAGCTCCACGACCCCCTTGGCTAAGCCAGTTCGTAACTGCAAGATCCTGTACATTGGATATCTTATTTCTGTACCCTGTTCCCATCCTAAGCTCTGGTTGGTGAGGAAGTCTTCCAGAAACATTACCAGACTTGTGATTTAGCTTCAAAAATTCCCTCCTGCTGAACTTGTCATTTAAGATGGACTGATGCTCTGCTGTCAAAGGTATATTGGTATGTGCCTGAACCTGTGCCCAGTCAGCATGAACAGAAGCCTGAGCCTGAGTCTCTAGGCTTGATGCCAGGGAAGGATCCCGGACTGATGTCTCAGTGGCGGAGATACAGCCATTAACTGAAATAAACCCATACTCAGACTTTATATCTGTGTCATTCATTGGTAGCCCATGGCGTAAATGCTCATAATCATTAATAGTCCTCACACGTGTGACAAAGCAAGTGAGGTTGTCAATGTAGTATTTCTTGTCCTTCTTCATATTCCTGCACAAAAATGGAAGCAAATCACATTGCCTTGCTTCATCCAAGACCTCTGAATCACATCCTTTGTGCTCATAGAGTTAAACCTGAAATTGTCTCTCTTCCATGGGTCTCCACGTCTCTACCACATCACAAGATTGGAGACATTATAAAGCACAAACGAGACATGCTGAGGACACACACAGACAGAGAGCAAGAAAGACATAACCACATCCAGAAACACATGCAGATCTGTATGTTTATGAGAGTCTCAGTAAGTATTTAATTTTCTGTATACTGTTACTTCTTGTCAAAACCTGTAACTTTGCTACATGGAGAGAATGTCAGGAATTTCACAAAACTGGAAATTTTGGAATAAGCACACTGAGAAATACAGGGAGCTACCTGTCAATAACAACATAACGGGCCTTAAGGTTTTTGGCTTCTTCCACCACAACCTTCTTTGGGGCAATGTGTGCCTTCACATCAATCTCTAACTTCACCTGAGAGCAAAACCACAACTGTAACTATTTAATATGAGCAGCTGCATTCTATGTAACACCAACCTAACATATGTCAAGCCTCAAACAATCTGTGAAGTTCAAACACCTACTGAAAAACCAGATCAAAGAGGACAGAGCTGTTACCCCCAGCTTCTCGCACTTTGAGACCATATGTGGTATACTTTGAAGCATCATCTTCTTCATTGCACATTCATTGTCCAAAATTTTTCGACTTGATCCATTCCAGATATTCTCATCTGCTCGAGACTTATAACCCACTGCACAATGCCATATCACATGGAAGCTAGTGAAAAACATGACTTCAACTTTGCAGCAAACATACATCTGCAAATCAGAATCTTATTTTCCACAAGCCTTGCAGTTGCAATGCAGGTCCTGGACAAGAGAGACACACAGAGACAGAGTGACAGACACAGACAGTGAAGTCTCACAATACAGCTGGCAAGCTGTGGAGAGAACAAAATTCATAGTTACTACTGTACCTCAGCAAACCTCTAGAAATTGCATTAGCAGCTTTGGAGCTCATGCAAGTAACTTCACTTATTTTGACCATCGAAATCAGGACATATGGCCTTAAAGTATATCTTTGCAAGCAAGAAATTCTCACTTGGAGTCATGATGTGGTGCAGAATTCCGAGCACCTTCACAGTATCTCCTCTCTGCACCACGCAACTGAGCGCCCAGTCCAAAGCGCTTGTGGTAAGCTCCTTGTTGACGTCCAAGACCACGAGCACCAAGCTTCCAGCTCCTGCGTCCACTTTCTCCTCGTCTGCTGGCTGCCAGGCACGCGGCCCCAGCCGCGCTTCGAAGCTGTCCATGATGCCGCTGAAAACTGCCGTGGCTGCTACTCGACTAAAGATTAAACGCGGCGAAGCGAACAACAAACCTCCAATTCCCCTCTTCTTTCACGAACGAGGCTTCGCTTCCTGAGAACACGGCGGCAAAAAAAAATAGGAGTTCCGTTTCCAGTCCAGGAACATCGAACTTCTTGTTCTTCAGCAACCTGTCTGTACAAGGAATCATAACTTCTGCATATCTACAGCTATTAAATGAGGCAAAAATGCGGAACGAAACAATTGCCTTTACACTTGGTGGGTCTCAATCTACACGAGGAGGAATTGCGTTTATGTTTACTGAAATGTACAAGAAACAAGCCCAACAGACACACAAGAGATCAGCGTAATCGAATCTGTAAGAATTATACACACACCTGCATGCTGGAATGCCATTTGCGGAGCTCACTAATGACGACTATGAAATTCTTAGGTTTAGAGCTTCAAGCTGTTGTTCGAAATTCCTAGCTTCCGGCGCATTTTCTGTCCGAGTGCCATGGATTCGTAAATCACTCTCCGACCAACATAAAGCTCCATGTTTTCATTCAATTCTATCACACGAAAAACTACCGATGACGATACCTGGCCTCAACCGGGATGATGCAAAACCGTCGAAAATGAAGATCCAGGAGAGAAGCTAGATCACTGCGAGAATTTTATTGACAAGGAAACCAAAGGAGTGGGTCAACAGGAGGTGCACGTGCTGGGCGGCCTCGCAGCAGCCTGACATCGATCGACGCATCGACATCGTTTCACGCGCAGCGCATCCTGGAACTAGAGTACACAGCATATCCGTTGGTCCGCTGCGCGATCCGCTCCACATTCTACGTCTGGGCTGTTCGGGCCTGTGTCGTAAGGGGTGGAAACACTGACAATATCTGCCCCTGTTGATGAATATGCGCATATTGCCGGCACCTCAGCCTGGCGTTGCGTTGCATGGGTCGAAAAAGTGAAACAAGATAGGTCGTACCAGAAGGCAGGTCAGAAAAGGAGCAACCCTAAAAGCTTCGTTTCTTTTTATTTGTTTCGTGGATAGCCTCTTTGCTGGTCAACAGAAGATGGGTCGCGCTCATGATTGTGAAAACCTTGGCTTCTGCCTGCCTGTTCCTTGAAATTCGCTGGCCGAAATGGCGGCAGACAGACAAAATACAGGCTGCTGGACTCGGTGTGGGTGCAATCTTACTGCCTTGAGAAGAGTTGCTTGCAAATGGAGGAACCTGTCTGTTTGGACAAGGAGGAGCATTCATGTTCTTCACTATCCTCCAAGTTGACAGACTCCTGCGCAGATCCACCCACCCAATCAATTGGAACACCATTGTCCATGCCCTCTAGTAGTGCCACAAGCCTTGGCAGTCTTGCCCCAAATCATTAAACATCGCGCAAACCATGGCCATTAGCATTGACCTGCGTCGGATTCTCCATGCTCTTGTTTCAACTGATTAAATTTCTTCCGCATTTTGTGTGCTTTGGACTGAACTTGAGCCCCCAAGTGCGCGGAGGGGTCAATGTAAATGCCTCCTCAATCTTCAATAAAATTTCTTGCCACTGTTGCTGTGTCAAGCTGTTCATGCTATTGGCAAGAAACTTCTCCTCAAACAAACCCATCAACAATGCTGTAGAATCATTTTTCCATCCTCTCTTGGATTTGGGTGGAGCTGGAGGTGCTGTGTGAGGCACGATGAACAAGGGAAGTAAAGAGCTTGAACCCATCATCATCAGGGACAGGAAACTTGGCTCTTGAGACCGTTCCATGGTGAAAAAGACAGAAGAAAATGTGATTCAAAGAATTTTTTTGAGAAACACAGTGACTGTAATGTGTGCAGTGAGAAAATGGCTATGGAATGCAGGCAGGTGGGCACCGGTGAGCACGAAGGTGAACGGTGAAACTCGTGAGAGACTCGGGCAGAGTGCTAAACGGAGCGCCGCAGTTCGTGGGCAGGCCGGAAGGGGAGCTACAGTGGCAGGCAGACGTCTGCGGCGTGCGGCCGAGCAGAACGCCGGGATTTTCTGCCTGCCAGGTTTTGTGGCTGATCGCTGGCGGATGTGCTTCTTGCGCGGCAGTCTGCCGCGCTTCTTCCTTCGTGTGCGCGACCCAAGAAAGAGAGTCTCGAAGATTCTGCCGTCAAGAGTGAATTTGAGAGATAGAGTGAAAAAGAACACGACTTTGGCGATGTGCTTCCACCAAAGGGCGCTTCCTTCATTTCATTTTTTTCCTTTGCCTATGCTTCTGGGTGGTTGTGAGAGAGAGAGAGAGAGAGAGGGTGGGGGGAAGCAAGAGGAGGAAATTCGGTTAAGCGCAGAATCGGATTGATAATGAAGAATGTGGATAACTCGGAAATTTGTCAGCTGTTCGTGGCGGCCCGACGAGGCTGCGAGCGGGGGAGACGCAGATGTGTGGGACGTACCGTTGTTTTAAGTTCAATCTTGAGTGTACGGGTCTCAAGGGCTTTGATGTCGGCGATGTTGTAGCGCAGGTACCGTGGGTTGCACGTCGTGTACAGGAACTCTCCTTATTGGTGAACACTGTGTTGGGTAAGTAGTACATTGGGGATGAGTAATTCAAATGAGTATGAAGACTTTACCATTAAAAATCCAGTTATTTTGGTTGACATCCAAAAGAATTTATCAAAAGCCTCCAGAAGCAAGCTAATACAGGTAAGCGTAAACCCTAATCTGGCATCAGGATCATGAATTCTTGTTCTGGGAGCAGAAGAAGAGTTGCAGCAAACAAACCTGGGATATTGTAGTTGAAGAACTTAATGGGTGCAAGAGCAGGTAAGGAATCTGGATCTGATTGCACAGAGCACAGCAGGTGCATTGACTAGTGCATACTAGGTTTCCAATACTGCATGGCAATTGTTTTGCTGCAACCATTTGAACCTTAGGTTTGTTATTTTTTTGCAATGCATGGATGATCACTCGCTCACAGTAATGTTAAGGTCAGGAACTGGTTCTGAAACTCTAAATCCTTTGTGCACTATCGGCTAGTTGCATGTTGTATCTGAGGTTGACAATTGTATTGAAGTGCTGCAATTGGAGAAGTGCAGTTTGTATCTCTCATCAGTTTCTTCTGGTACTTTTCATGTTGTAGGATAAAGTTGTCCCGTTGCAATGGAGAAGGTGGCTCCAATATTTTGCAACAGTGGATTGTTGAAAGTGTCTACAACCAATCAACATCTATTAGAGAGGAGCTTCAAAGTCTGGTGTCTGTTCGTGAGAGGATTGGGATCAGTGTCAGTATGCCCAGCAGGGATGGATGGAGGGATGTCGCAGAAGAAGCAAAGAAGTCTACAGGAAGGCACTGGTGTTCTAAGATCACTTTTGTGTGGTAGGACATTGGTAGACCTAACTTTGGCAGTATTGAATTTCAGAGGCAACCCAGAAGAACGGAAATGGCAACAGCAATGAAGTTGAAGGAGAAGGTTGGGATGGTGATTCTAATGATGGTGGTGATGGGTATGGCATCAATAGTAAGACAGCAGTGATGTGCAGTACTAAGGAACATTTTGAGGATGCAATGACAGAGGAAGAACAACAAATGGTGAGTCAATCCTTGAACTATTTGAGCCTAGATGGAGGATCTCTCCTCTTACTTAATTCAATGTGATGAATATGTAGTTGTTCAAGCTTGCGAGGGATATCTGAGCGTGTTACCTATTCACTTTAAATCATTTGCTAATCTGGGTGTGAGCAGGAAATTTCAAGGGAATGGGAAATTCATTACTTGGACGGTTTCAATTGAGCATCAACAATTTCAAGGTTGTGCAGGACCCATATGCATGCAATACTCACTCCATTTCCTTTCAGAAGTAAACACAGAGATCCATGGCAGGAACATATCAGCTGGAAATACTTGTGCCTGGAAGTCCAATATATTTAAGGAGTTAGTGTCTGTCATTTGGATTTAGATTTGAACAGCAGTTGCCAGAGAATTGTCCTCAACCATGAGATTATATCCATAAAGATACACAGTGTTTCACATCATGACAATCTACTGTATCCATTCTTCAATTCTTGGATTTTGCAATGCTCATCCTTGAACTTGATCAATACTTGTTTTTGTTCCCAGTGTAAGGTAATTATTTTCTACATGACTGGGAGAAAGATTCAACTTTGATGTCTGATAATAGCTAGGCATTTCATATTGCCTTGAAACATGCATGTGAGCCAGCACTACCAACATGGTGTTTCCCTTCAATCTACTGTATTCATGCTTGGATTCTCAACTTCATAATTCTTCCCTTTGTACTTGATCCGTACCTTGTTTCTGTTCATGGTGTGAGGTAATATTTTCTACATCTGTGGGATAGTTTGTGCACTAGAATGAAGAAGCTGTGGCTCACCGCAAAATTCTCACGACTCAAGTACTAATGGGAACTGGGTACCATAGGTCTCTAAACCTCAGCCCATAGACACCATTTGAGCCCCTTGTCCAAAGTTAATGGAGTCACAAAACATATCTCACAACCATATTTAAGTGACAGCATCCCTTACAGACACGTTTGTTCTAGATGGAATCACAATAGAGATATATACCAATACATATAGTTTGTGCACACAAAATGTTATCTAAATCCACAACTTTTATTGTTTTCATCACTGCCGCAATTGTTGTTGCCTTTGAAGTGCATTGTCTGGTTCTCATTTGCTCATGTACTTGATTAGAATGAGTTTGAGGTCTTTTGTTGTAAGTTACCAGAGGTATTTGTCGGCAACAGTATGCAATGTCTATTGCAGGTTGCACCTTTGGCAACAAATGTGAAGGCAATCTTCCTTTGCCTTCTCGACCAGGTAAACCCCTAAAAGACATGGAAGTCCTTGAGAATAAACACAACTTTGCAACAGTAAAAACAGAAAGCAAAGCCCCCATTCTATCAAGGAAGCCAAAAGGGGGCCCATTAGTGTAGAGAGATAAAAAAGAGAACTACTACAAATCCAACAATACAGACTGCAACAAATTTATCAATTCTTTGTTTGCATGTTGGTATGGTAACATTTTTTTGCATTATCAACAAAAGTTATGTGCTCAGTTATGCAGGTGAGCCTTTACACCACTGAAGGATTGGAGAGAACAACAGATGCACTGAATGAGGTTACAAAACATTGGAACTTCTATTCAATTGGCTCAACAGTCAGCTGTTGGTTGGCCATAGCAGCTGCCACTACAGCGTGTGTGTCAATCCCCCTTAATGCTGAAAAAACCAACAGTTCCATTTTTATTGCTTTTGCTTGGTTTTTTTTTTCTCCTCGCTTAATGTGCTCCCTTACATCTTGTAATAGTCATGCATCTGACTAGGTTTTGACACTAAAACAATTGCTGAATTGCTATAAGTCTTATGTGGTTGAGAATTCTTATGGGATATTACACACGGAGGATGGGCACTCCTCCAAGTGCAGTGGTGGCAACACCTGTTTCATCAGCAACTCCTTTTATGCCAATCTCACCACTAACTCTGGGAGGTTGCTCATATCCACATGATGTGGTAATAGTGTTTTGGCAATGCAAAACTTTGTGCATTTAAGTACTCAATTTGTAGTAGCAAAACTCAGATCCCCTAACTCCAAACTCTAAATTGGATTTTTTTTTAGTATCCTTGAGTTGGGCTAAGGTTGTGCATATATGTTGTTTTTTTATCCATGTTATTCTCATTGCCAGAATCTGATATACTTACATCAATTTGAAGTAGAGCAACGTTGTTGTTTTTCCAGCATGGTTCCAGTAGATTACAATAAA
>Ga0209208_10005983_pt1 | contig 16839 bp, 13 predicted proteins | sample S1TSphfallax_3_FD_187694 | JGI IMG/M metagenome (GOLD analysis project Ga0209208, IMG submission 187694) | Host-associated microbial communities from peat moss isolated from Minnesota, USA - S1T2_Fd - Sphagnum fallax MG (SPAdes) (version 2) | ecosystem: Host-associated > Plants > Peat moss >...
ATCTCAGGCTACCCAAAGTTCCAGCAGGGTAGAAAACAAAGTAAAAGTTAACGCCTCTTTCAGTGGTATCCGGACAGTAAGGAAATTTTATTAAATCTCAGTATGAAATGCTGAAACTCAGTACGAAATGCTGAATCTCAGGCTACCCAAAGTTCCAGCAGGGTAAAAAACAAAGTAAAAGTTAAGTTGGTCCTCCATTGGGGACTAGGTAGTAGGTACCTACTTCTTCATAGGTTTTGAGTAACACCACACATCATCAGTCCTTTCAGCCTTCTTCACTTCAGTATAATAAAATCTTGTGGCAAAGAAGATTTGAAAAGATTTGATCCAAGACTTTGCCTTCTGTCTGACTGGTTTGACTATTACAATTTATTTTTAAATAAATTCTCTTTTTAAATATTATTATTATTATTATTATTATCATTATTTTCTATGAAGGACCCATTTTCTAAAGTGGACTTTGGGTGGAAGGATTGATTGGAGCATTGCCTTTGTGGGTCTTGAAGTTTACACCCCCCCCTTTTTTTTTCCTTTCCTGCCCATGAGTTGACAATGATTATCATACATATAACTAATGTTTGACACAAAATAATTCACAAAAGGTCTAGCCCCGGAAAAATTAAATAAAAAATAAAATGAGATTGATATTTGTCAAAATTGTTGAAAATTGAACTCATAAGTTGTGAAAAATGTTTATTGTCTCAACCCTTCCCTTCGGTTTACTATTACAAAACCCTAAACCCACCCACAACAAAAGGTGTACTTTGCATATACTTATTCCTCAACTATTGAAATTCTGAGATTTTAAATTTGAAACTACCGAACCTAAATAAGTAAATAAATAAATAAATATTTGACAAAGAAGTGCTGAACATCAAGGTACAATATTATTAGATGGCTTTTTGGACATCAATAAGGTGGATGGAAGTTGTAGTAAACACACAATTCTCCACTCTAGTAGAATCCAAAGCAAATTTTTTGACTTCCATTAAAACTTGACAAATGCTTGTCAACAACTTTGATGAGCATTGACAAGCATAAAATGTGGCCTTGACATTTTAGGATCTTCAAATCAATTGACACTACCTATTCCTTTATTGTGGATGTAATTTCAGCCCCTTAAACAATGGGTAGTGGGGAGGGGAGGAGGGGTTTGGGGCGGGAGGGTGGAGGGGAAGTTAGAACTACAAGTCAAAAATTGGATTCATTGCTTTGTCTTGGCCTTAAACTGGACATTCAATTTGGTGGAACCTCATTTAAATGCAGAAAATGAGAGTACTGAATGCAATTATATATCAAGGCTAGATCAAGATCTGACCATTGGATTTGGAGCTTGAGGGCCTTTTGTAAGGCCCTTTTGTTATTATATAAAAGGATTGGTGGGAATTGTTTCATTGAAATGAGGGAAGGAAGGGATGGATGGATGATGGTCAAATGAAAGCAAATATCCCAACAATCAAGGCTCATTCATTCACCACACAATCTACATAATTTGAATCGGCCTCAAGTTAATGTAAGTAGTTAATACCCCCTTCTTGATAACCGTCTGAAATCCGGATTCTGGGAAATTTTACCAGGCTTTTCAGTACCCACCTAGCAGCCTTATTTATTATTATTGGCGAAATTTCGCCAAACAGAGAAATTAAAAATTTGAAAATGATGTGATTTTGGAGTTTTCAATATTGCCAAAAGTGAGAGAAAATAATAATAATAATAAGTCTAATATTTCTATATTTGGTTTTCAGTGTGTAGCCAAAAAGATTGAAAGATCATTAATGTTTTGTACTTCAGATATGGTTTATAGCCAGATCTGGCTATATCTTTCTAGTGACGATCATCACGGGCTTCTTCATTTTACCACCTTTTTTTCTTTTTTTTTGGTGTAGAATTTTTTCTGTTGGGAGAATTTTTTTCAAAAATAATCTCCTATCAAATATTCCCTTTTTTTCAACTGAAAATATCATAAAAAATCCCCAAGAAAATTCTAAAAAATTGCCATGTTTTTACACATTGTTCAAGCAAGTAGCCAGGATATAAGGGGAATTTAATAAATCTCTATCTTCCTAGCTGGTCTATTGCTGAATGTGGCTAAATCTTCTTGTGGATGCCCATTGCCACTTGGATGATAGTGGATATCATACTACCTTGGCAACTTCAACACATGTCTGTTGAATAATTAATTAATTAATTAATTTTTAAATTCTCATTTTGAAAAAATTAAAATATTTTTGAAGATTCAATAAATTTCCTTCAAATTTTTCATTTAGTTGAAAAAAAACTATTAAATTTTTAAAAAACATTTCTGAAAATATTACAATTAGTGTTGAAGCTGCCAAGGTAGTAGTAAGTAGTAAGGTGCCCATGTTGTACCCCATTTTGTTAGTCTTGGAAATTATTTTGGCCAGGCTCGTAGTAACTACCCGTGTTGGTCTGGTATGGACTTCTGCACATACCCGTCTGGTAACCGAGTATGCGCTCCAGGACTGATTTTTGAATGGCATTGGAATTGGGTATAAAACTGGTACAAGGCTCGTAAAACCTCAAGGGTCGTTACCACCGGGGCTCGTACTCGTACATTACTGGTATCGTCATTTGTGTGGTGACGGAAAACTTTCGATCATTGCACCTCACATCTGGTGACGTCCGTGCTTGCTACCAGTGTTGATACCCGTGTTGACACTCGATGATAAGTTCCAGACGTTTCTTTACTTTTATGAAGTTCCCTTGTTTCTTCAGTTCCAAAATATAAATTAGAATTGGGTTCGGGTTCCAGTTTTGGTTATGAAAATCAGACTCGGTTTTCGGTTCTTGCTAATGCAGACCAGAACCGGCAATTAAACCCCAGTTCTAGTCACTTTTTTTTTTTTTTTTCTCAAAATCTTGATTCCGGTTCTACGCCTAAATAGAAACAGGAACCCGTTTTCTTTCTAGGTCCGATTCTTTGAGAAAATCAAGTTTGGTTCCGGTTCTTTGTTTTGAATTTGAAAATCAGACACATTTCGGGTTCAAATCTTGCTATCGGAAATGGGAATCTGTGACGAAAGAGGGTGTACCCACCCAACATTGGTACCTACATCTGAAATGAAAAAGAAATCGGGCAGGAGAATATTGGGCAGTTTTTTTCATGGATTTCTTTTAAATGGTTGCAATGGCCACCCAAGAAGAGGCGGGGCGACGGGTGAGCCGGCACCTACACCCGGACCTTCGCCTTCTCGAATGAGACCCCTTAGAAGAGCCTATTATTTGTCCCCAGAAATGTTAAGTTTGGCCTCAGAGAACCTGATTTTGTCTAAGGACCATAACCTGCCCTTAAATTTTGGGGGGTAGCTTATGGGGTTTATAATCTGCCCATAATTTGCCCTTAAGTTTTGGGGGACCGTCTATAAAGTTTAGAAGCCGCCCCCCCCCCCCCAAACTTTGGGCATTTTACAATGGTACCGGTGTGGGTGCTGGTTCACCCAAGGCCTGACCAGGGTGAACCAGAACCCCAGTTGGTACCTTTGTCTTTTTGAGCTAGGCATCTTAGTGGCCATATTAAGCCCAAAAAATTGTTGGATTTGAACTCAGAGACCCCAATTTAGCTTTAGCAAGGGTCATTTGAACTATTTAGATATATTGAGATTTTTAAATGAATTTAATCCATTTTTTTAACCCATTTTGGGATTTTTACCATGGTACCAATACCCAAGCCCACCCAAAGAAAGAAAGTTGTAGGGAGGAGGTTTCTGTACGATTGTGTTCTCCTGAGAGAGGGGCACTCAAGGGCATGATCCCGAAGGTGTTCCCAAACCTCAGGAGAACACACAAATACAAGAACCTCCCCTTACTTAAACAACTCTCTTTTTATTTACTTCCTTCTTTCTCATTTTGTAAAAAAAAATACTTCCATGGGAACGTGGGAACATAAAAATTGAGGGAGCTCCCCCAGCTTAACGGCCTAGGGTTCTTCCCGCTGGAGAAGATCTCTCAAAATACACACAGAAATAAGAAGGGAGTTGTTTACGAAGACTCTCCAAAGTAAAAAGCTTGGGATGTAAGATGTTTTCTGAAATGTGGACATTGTTTTCAAACCATCCTCCTACTCAAAGGACAATGAAGTCATCCCTTGGGAGAGACAAAGATCTAGATCTAGACTTCAGAGTCTAAGATCTCTGAAGTCTCTACTATCTATTGTCTAACTTGGACTCCATGTTGCTATGCACTACCGGTGACAATTTTTTTTCTTATTATGTTCTCATATGATTATTAATAATTCATCATTATTTATGTCAATGTCAAATTTAATTTTCATTAGATATAAATATATGGACATGAAAAAACACATGTTAGTATGTCTTTCCATATCTATGGTGGTGAGTAAAAAAAGGGGTGAAATCATTATAAAAATAAAACATAATTATCAAGAAAGAGTGAGATTATTATTATTATTATTATTATGAAGGAAATGAGATAGTTAGGCTTGAAAATGTCTCTGGAATTGTCCATGGCTGATCCTATGAAAAATTACACAAAATCAATAAGGAGCCTACAAAAAATTAGAGAAAAACACCCACATACCAGTTCCTTGAAATTCTTATGACTGGAATTTTACCTTTTGGCAGCATGTGGCCAATTGTACAAATCCCATCAATGTAGACGAGTCTTGCAAATGACAATCAAGCTCTACGAAGGACTATTGTAATATAAGGAAGTAAACTTATGGTGCATTCACACTTGATGTTAAGTCATTGTTAACATGAAAATATAGGTGGCACCCAATGTTAAATGGGCGATAGCTTAAATGTTAAGCGAATGTTAACTTAACATAAAATGTTCATGGTAAGTAGGTTTAAGTCCCAAATGACTAGCATGGTGTTAGGGGACTCAACACTAGAGTCCCTAACACCAAGTGTGAATGCACCTTTAGACGGACACCAAAAACCCTACCCAAGGTAGACCCAAGGTAGGCATTTGGTGACTACATACTATAGGTAGGTAAGTGTAGGGTAAAGCCCTATGACGAGGGGCTTTACTGGAAATAAGGGACCTTGAGGTGAGAGCCAAGGGAGTCCCAAATTTCCGTAAAGCCTTGGTCTGTGGGCTTTATTTACCCAGTGAAAAAATTCCCTTGATACTTGACAACTACCCTTGACAAATACCCGTCAGATACCCTGCAAGTATGACAAAGAAACAATTTTTAAAAGTGAATGTGCTTTATTAATTGCATTTTTTTAAAATAATTTTTCAAGAGAACTCAACCCACAACTGGATTCTCTTTTCAATTCCATTCGCCGCAAGCCAAACCCATCCTAAACCATCCTAAGTTCTAAAGAACTGGAACTGGAGGCTTTTCATAAAAGTTATGAAAAGTCGTTCAACACAACAGGTACAGAAGAACAACATCAACAAAGAAGTATTAACTTAAAAGATTTTCTAAAAGGAAAAAAGCAAGCAAGTAGCTAAGTAGGGGGGGGGAGTGAGTGAGTGAGGACTATTCCTAATATGGGCTGGCCACTAACTATTTTTGGGCTGGACTAATAATAATAGCCCCTTCTGAAGAACACCCTACTACTACTACCTAATATTCAGAAGGTGGCAGAAGAAATTGCTCACTCAATAAATACATGGATTCGGACTTTTGACCTCGGAGGAAGAATGTGTACAATGTACCAGTGTTGGACCATTCACTTATCTATAACAAGATATATGCGACTTCTTACACACTGCAAGGCATATATATACACAACAATACTGGTACATGAGTTCTAATAATAATAATAATAATATAATACTAGTATTGAAGAACATACCACCTAGTCAGGTGAAAGTATGAGAGTTGAGGCAAACAAATTGAGTTCCATCAGCAACTGAGAGCAAATTTTGAGAGCAAAGAGTGAGGAATTTGAGATCATCATCAGCTGAGGCAAATTGAGAGAGCAAGTTTTCCAAAATTTCTTCTGTGACTGACCTCCCTCCCTCCCTCCCTCCCAGCTGCTTGTGTGTGTCTCTTCTTCTTTCACATTTTTGCAACTACAATATTTGAAGCTCACCATACTCCCCCAGTCTTTGATTGTTTTTTTTTCTTTTCTTTTGCTTTTGTTTTTCTCACCACCCATTTGGTTGTTTTCAAAGAGAGTAAGTACTTGGTTACTAAGGTCTTTCTCTCTCTCTGTCTCTGTGGGTTTCTGGCAGTCTCTTCTTTTTTTTCTTTTTTCTTTCTTTCTTTCTTTCTCACTCAGCTGGTGTTAGAATGGTTGGGCATTTGCACTACTGTGCCCTTTTGAAAACTGCAGTAGTTGGTGGCATTTTTCTCTCTTCATCTTCTTTTGAACTTGGTATCCTCATCCAGCTCCAGGCTCCACAATTCTTCTGAACAATGATGCAGCGTCGATTGTCCCCATCTGTGGCAAAGCTTTGCCTCCAGAATTTCTCTCAGCAGCAACCGCAGCAGCAGAGACTTGTCCTCACCCCATCCAATGACAAGAGAAGCAAGAGGAGGGCCAGATCGTCATTGGGTGGAACAGCAGCAGAGGATTTTTTTGTGAATGGGTTCCTCCAGGACTTCTCTGCTGCTGCTGCTGTAGCGGGAGGAGGATCAGGAGCAGGAGGAACTTCTTCATCGTCATCATCACAGCCTGAAGAAAACAAAGTTGAGGAGAGACCAGCTGCTGCTACTGATGCTGCTATCATCCCCAGAGAAAGATGTTCTTCTCAGTTGGCCATGGAGCAATGGAGGACCTTCTTGGAGCAGCAGCAACAGAATGCCACAACTTCTTCATGTCAACCAGGTAAACCCAACCATTTGAGCTTGGGTTTTGCCCAGGGCCTGAGAAAAAAAGAAAGAAAGAACGAAAGCTCATTGCTTTCCTGAGAAAGAACCTGCGGTCGCTCTTCTTCTTCTTCTTCTTTTTCTTGCCAAGTCCAAACTTCCACAAGAAACTAGTTATCATGTGAACTCCTGAAAACACTTCAAAGACCACAAACTCGTCTGTTATGTTGTTGCAGATTCTTCTTCTACTGCTGGAGAGCAGCAACAGTGTAACAGAGATTTCATCCGACATGAGGACACAATGGAGCAGCAGCTGCCAGTAGTTACTACTACCATTACTGCTACTACAATGGTGGAAAATCCATCAACTGTTGAAAAATCTGAGATGGTTATGGAGATGGAGAAATTGGGTACTAGTAGTTTTCTACTAGATGCAGACCAGAAGTTGGAACCAAATACAAATGAAACTGCTGCTGTTGCTGCCTTCTTCAGCTTGCATTCAGTAGAAGAGCTGCCACCTCCAACTTGCAAGCTTCAGTCAAGTGCTTCTCTTGCTTGCAAGGAAGAGCCAAGCCCAGCAGCAGCAAGCAAGCTCAAGTTACACTCCAATATTGTATTCGGAGGAGGAGCATCCAAGTCAAACCTACAGAAACTGAATGAAAGCACAGGAGGCAGCGGCAGTGGTGATGGTCATTGCTATGACTCATGTCCAATTCCTCCACTCCGAGGGCAAGCCTTTGATCGCACATCAAACATTTGGGACCTGTTTCTGAAGCATGGTCCACAACAACAACATGATGATGAGAGGGTTCATAGCTCTTCTGAGCTGCCATCTGAAGCAAATGAAGATGTAAGGACTTCCTCAGCAGCTGCTGCTTCTCACGAGCTGTTTTACTTGCCTTCCATCCCATTTTATAATCTGGACCGATCCGAGTCCTCCAGAACACTTGATGATGATGCCCATGAGGAGAAGCTAAGTGCAACAACCACCACCACAGACAAGAGCTCAGATTCCAGTCGGTGGACTTCAGCTACTCTGGAGTCTCCATTGAGTCTGCCAGATCCTGATCAGGAGCTGAGTGTGAGTACTACTACTACTACTACTGGGCCTTGTATAAATGAGAAAAACTTCAATCCAAACACACAAAAACAACAACATGTTCCATCAGTTGCTGAGAAAGTCACCGAGGAACAACTAACTGAAGCTGCATTTCTATCAAATCTTGGCTTTAGCAAAGAATCAATGGGGTGTGCAAGCTCAGAGGATGTTCACCAAACCCATGCAAGTCCAACCAACAGGACAAATGTGTTCCGTTCCAAATCAACAGGAAGACGTACTGTAAAGCCCACTGCTGCTGTTAGAGAGGATCCAGGGTCAGCTGTGGCTTATAGCGATTCTGAACAAGAGGTAAAGTACCCATATGTCTGACTCAAAAAATCATCTCTGGATTTTTTTTTATTCAAGAGCGGTATTAGAGCAGCAGACACTCAGATTCTTTCCCTGTAAATTGGGTAACTGCAAGGATTTATGGCCCACCTGTCTGTGCACAGTTTTCCAACTTGTTGCGGGTTTCAAGAGAGTTTTTAACTCATCTTCTCATGTAATTGCTTTGTACAGGCAAAAGTCATACCAGCCAGTAGTGCTGAAAATCATTTGCCATTAGACACTCAAGGAGGCAAGATTGATAAGCAAGATGCAGGCAATAATCCTGTGGTGGTGGCTCGGAAGTTCAAAAAGATCAAGAGAAGCCAAACCCCCCCAAAGTTACTGGACACCTCTGCTGCTGGTTTTCCAACAAGAATCAGTACCACCATGTGGTCATCATTGAGGTTGTTGAGTGAGAGACCAGAGGGAGTAGTATCCCTTCGCAGGATGAATGCAGATCAGATCAAGGATTTGTTTGGTCACAGCAGCATTGATTCGGGAGTCACTCCAGCTGTAAAGAGTACTACAGACAGTACACAAGCGAAGAACAATGGCATGCAGTCTAAAACCAGGCTGATGGATGCTTTATCAGGTCTTCAACTTGCACCTCATACAGATTCAGGCTTCTGCAAGCTGATCTAATAATGCTCACAATTCTCACTTAATTTAGTTGCAATGCGGGTGTCTCAAGGATTCCACATAGAAAGTTTGTGAATGGATATCCGTCTTTGTCTATCAATGTGCATGAAACCTTAAGCCTAACATTTCAAGGCATCCATGCATGTGCAGAATGTCAACAAAAGAAAGCTGATTCCACGAACCCAAGGTTGGGACTGGTGCAAGCAATGATGACCAGCAATCATGTCAGCAAACTAGCTCCCTTGATGGCAAAATCCACATTCGAGGGGATGGCAACAACACTTGACAATGAGAAGTCACAAAGCATCCGAGAGATGCTGCTGGTGTCTCCTCATCAGAGTCTGGAGGAGTACCACCACCACCAGTGCCTTTCTTCAATCTCCATCCTTGGCAACCCATCATTTTCAAGCTCCCAGAAGGACAGACTGTGGGAGGAACAAGCAGAAGCATACTCCAGTGGAGGAAGAGGGACTCCTGGTCGTGAAGATAATAATAGTAATTCTTCAACAGCAACCACCTTCCTTGCACCACCCAGGCCTGGTGCTACAGTTTCAGGTGATGTTGTATTTCCATCAGCAGCATCTGGGTCGCTGAGGAAAGCATTATCAGATGCAACTGTAGTCCCCAGTACTTCTGATATATACAATGAAAATGGCAAAACCCACAATGGAAAAAAGAGGGGGAAGAAGAAGGGCAAATCTCGTACCCCATTGCAAAGTCTACTTGCTGAAGAAATACGAGGCAAGGATTCCAAGCGCAACTCAATCAATCAGTCATCATTGTCATCATCAGATGCTAATCCTTGCACAAAGCAACTGATGTTGAGAATTAAGGGAATGGCATCAAAATCCTTTAGCCCAAAGAGCCACCAACAGACCACACCCCCTAGGTCCAGCTTCTGGAGTAGCTGCATTTGCTTCTCTCCTCTCAAGTAGGTGCTAATGCCCAGAACTGTAATTCCCCCCCTTTTTTTCTGACAAATTCGATTTCTAAAGATACTCTCAAACTTGCCAATTCAGATTACTCAAACCTGATCTCAAGAACTTCCTTATTTTTTTCGAGGTCTGTCAATTATGTGTTATCACACAATTCTCTCAGCTTGAAAAACCCTAATCTCTTTAGAGGTTTTTCATCTGACATGAACACTCCTTTGCCAGTCACTGCTCCTGTGTGAGCTATGCAGCTCGTTTGTGCCAACTTCGTACACAGGATGGTGATATGCACAAGAATGTGTATGATGCAAGAATGTAACACTTACAATCCTTGAAGAAACTTCCCTTCTACTTTCTTGCCTGCATTTGGACAAACCTCAATTCACTCAGGTGTACAACACCTGAAGATTTGCATGCTACCTTGCAAACTACTACAGCAATTTTCTTGCTCAATTTCCTGAGTCTACTCATTCTTTGCTTAAGATCCCTGAAGAAACTTCCGTTCTACTTTCTTCTTGCTCACTGTCCCTGTACTATGTGTTCTTGATTTGCAATTTCAAAGTTTCAGCCAAAAACCTACTAATGTGTGTGAGCTCCTCTAATCTACACAAGAACGAGAGCAAATGTTATTGTCCTTGGTTGAAGAAGAAATATATGGTATGGTGATGTAATTGAGAGACAGATAGACAGATATTCACAGACAGACAGGGACCTGAAGCACAACATTTTTATGTTATGACCTTAAGCAATGATGTTTTGCCTGCATTCTCCCTTGACATACAATTGACCTCTGAACTCAATCAAGACTGATTTGCACCACAAAGAACAAGCAGAATTGTGATGGTGAGGAAACAAAAACCTCTCACAAACACAGTAATGAAATAAAATGCAATAATTTCCATGCTCTAGATCATATGGTCTTCTCTCATGCAAGGTCTTCTTCTTTGGTCTACATCACATGGTCTCATACCAGCCTCTGCTGCTGTCATAGATAGGTATGTTGTTAATGTTTGAACACATTGGCAACATGTTCAAACATAAGCAAGGATCTGAGACTTCTCCAAAGAACTTGGTTAGCTACTACCATATTTGTAACGTCATGATTTGAGCAGTGATACACTTGTGTTGTAGAATTTTCACGGAAACTGAAATGGGGAAAAGCACAAATACAATGAGAAAGAATGCTGAATCATTGTTCAAGACATTACTGAAGACAAAAAGGGCTCCCTACCAAGAGTGAAAATTGCAGCTGTGAACACTATGAAGTTGCTCTGGACTTCCTCTGGTAGAGATGGTACTGTATATCCCTGTACTCCAACCTGCTTGTTCCACTTATATTTCAGTATATGAAGAAGACTGAATGCAGTCCTAGGAAGGTTATACTCCTTCAAGAAAACACTTGATTAGTGACCTGGGTCTGCAGTAGCTGAGTGCTATGGCTATGATCCTAATTTAATTGAACTGAAGACCACACCAAACAGTGTGCATACACAAGGCTGCCAGTGTGGACAAAAAGAGGACAGAAGTAAAGATGCGATCTCTTGTCAATTTCGTACTTGTCTTTCATCTCATATCTTTTCATATGGATATGGAAAGAAGTTCATTCTGTAAGGACAGAAGGCATGCAAAATCTATCTTGTGGTTCAGTTCACCACATCTGCACCACATCTGTAAAGTCACGCTAGTCAATCCTTTATGCGCAGAGTTTTGCTGTCTAGCATCAGCTTCAACCATGTTCTCACCTCTCTACGGAGCAGATAATTAGCAACCATTTCCTCGAAGACTGAAGTGTTCAATAGACTGAACTCCCTCTGCAATCCGCTTCACACAACCTGAATCACGAGGGCTGACCAACAGTGATCCAGCATCAGTCTTGATCTTTGGCAATCTGAGCCTTTCTCTCTCCAGTGCATCGATGAAATCCTTCCATATTCTAACATTTGATGCAATGCAATGTTCAGTTTCTGAGCCTAACCCATCTTCGGCCATGTCAGGTGCCTCAAAGAAACCAGAGATTGCAAGGCTCAATTCAGTGTTGAGATCAAGCAAAGAGTTTGATCCAGGGAATATACTATCATCCAAACCCAGTCCTCTTGAGCTACCACCTTCAAAGATGGGACTTCTCAACAAGTCCAAGGTTACAACAGTTTGTGTAATTCCCAAATCAACCCCTGCTCTAGTCTCTTCAGGAAAGAGGGGTTTACTTCCATCATTCATATTAAAATCTTCAACAAACAAACCTTGATTAGCCTCCTGTGGCAAAACTGCCGCAGTTGTTGCAGGCACCAACTCCTTTCCAAACAACTTACACACTGTGTTGACTGAAGATGGGGGACTCATGTCAGGTTCTTTCCAAGCTCTGTGTGAGCTTGTTCCAAACTCCTGGTCAATTTGACTAGCAACGCCAACATCTTTCTGAGTCTGCAACATTGTCACTCCAGGGCTTGTCTCTGCACAGTCAAAAGTATGGATTAGTAACCTAGAAATAGTAAAGACTGCATCTGTGGAACACAGTCACCTACTGATGCAAATTGAGAGCTCTGAAGATTTCCAATCCTTGCAAGAGGTAATTGAAATCTTCACTCATAACCTTGTATGCAATCATTGCTAATGGGGTCATGTGAAGTCAATCTTACTGGCAATCACCACACTTCATCTAATCTCATCTCCTTACCACAATTCACATATTCAGCTTCCCAACCCTGCACTCCTTGGAACGTTGCTCCTTCCGAAGGAGCATCATGTTCACAGTAATCCATGCTGTGTCTATGTGTCGGCAGCTTATCAGTGCCTCTGATATCTGACTGCATACATCCATAGGAACTCCTCTCTTCTTGCTCTCCTTTCCTGGGGCTCACAATATCTGGTTTAGCTACTCCATGTACCTCTTGTTCAGGAGTTTCAAAATTGTCCTCATTTCCAACAATGCAAATTGGAGTCCTGAGATCAGTCCCACTTTCACCAATGGCCATTCGAAAGATTTCTGACAGTCGTCCACTAAGACTTGAAGCTTCTACAAAACTCTCGTACTCTGCCTCAAGGACATCATCAGCTCCCAATGCCATTTGTATGCTCTGCTTGAGGTCACCCACCTGCTTCTGCTTTTGTGGTTTTGACCTTCCAGATTCTGCCTTGCAATGCAAACTACTTCTGGACCTTCGAAGATGCCACCCTGCACCAGCTTTGCTCCGGTTGTACAAGCTTTCTACTTTTGATGTGGAGTAAGGGCTATGAACTAACTGCTTTCTCCCAGCAAGTCCTTTTATTTGTTCTGCCTTTGCCAGAAGGAGAGCCTCTCTCCTTTTGACACAACCAAACTTATCAGGTGTGTTGAACTTGGTGCTCACCTTCTGAGACTTGTTGCCTGCAAGACCAGGATCTGTGCCCTTACTGTGAATGTCAGCATATCTACTTGGAATAATGCGGCCTTGTCTTCGTTTCTTTTGCGGGTCTGTCACAGTGGGAGACTGTGAACCCAATGCCTCAATTGCTTTTGTTGGAGGGGTGTGTAACACAATGCCTGGTTCTTTGGTTCCATTTGCACAGTCCTCTTCAATACAGCTTATCCCTATTTCAGGAAATTTAGTGGGAGGGGATGTCAAACAAGGCAGCAAAGAGGGAACATTTCCTGTCTTTAAACTGCTTTGCACAGCACTTTTACTACATCTTGCAGCTTCTACCCAGTATTGGGTCTTGTCAGAACATGATCTTAGGGAGAAGGCCTCATCACTTGAACTGAGAACTGGTGGATCATTGCTTGCTGATGCTGCCACCATGAGGTTGCCATTGTTAAGGTTTCTCTGAGTCAACACTCCCTCCCAGTTCTCTTCAGCTATTTGGTCTAGAATTGCATCTTTTGGGCAGTCATTTTGATGTGGCTCTATGGCCATCTCCTTCTCCTTGTAATCAACTGGAGTTTGCAAAATGGGGCAACTTGCAACAGCAGCTTTTGAAACACATTTGGTCACACGGTTGACATGCAAACGAGCTTGCAAACTTGCCAGCTTTTGGCTTAAGTTTGAAATTTCCCTTGCCACTTCATTCCCCATGTCGCACTGAATCTCTTCTTCCAAATCAGCCTCCACTTCTGCCATGGTCATCATCTCATTAACATATCCAAGAGACAATGGAGATTGTGTCAGTTCATCTTTGAGCTGTGGAGGATCCTCATGCAGGAGGCCTGCCTTTTCAATCTCTGCAATACAAATTTGACTTCTTGACTCTTTGAGATCTAGATTCAGTTCCTGGAGGTCTTGGATGATTGTCTCCGTTTCTGCCAACTCAAGTGATGGCACTCCTTTGCTTCCCACAAGTTCTAGGGCATCATCAATCTCAAGTTGCCCATCTTTGGGTGACGATGCTTTGACTGACATCTTCCTTGTTGAATTCAACTCCACCTTTTCACCAACAATACTGCCTTCAACTTGAATCTGTTGTTGTGTACTAATGCCTTGAGATGGTGTGCCAGGATTGGGCACATTTGTTAGCTCCAGATTGATTGCAACAGTTCTGAAAAGCATAACAACATAAAATTGAGGCAAATTCATGAACAACAATGGAAAATATTCATGGGTGTGGTTACATTGTCCACTGCAACATATAGAGCCAACAATATTAGTACCTGCAACTCCCACACTTCACTGTTGAGCTGGCAAGTTCCCCCAGGCTGTTGTGAGCATCTTCCATCACACAATTGGCAACCAACGTGTTGACAGAGCACATTGCCGTAGCAACAAAATGAGGATTCGCTGGCAGGTTCACGAAATCCATCCTGCTGATTTCAGGAACCACCTCTGGCAGGTCTTCTGCAACAGCTGTATCAGCCTCAACACATGAGCAAGCTGAAGCTTTTCAACTGCAGCTTCCAACTATGCTGGTACGTAGTTTCTTTAAGACTGCTTTCTATTAGACAAGCATCTTGTCTCTATGAAAGGAAGTAGAATTGAAAAACCCTCTTATAAATTGGAATGTGCACTGAATGATTCCGAATGAGAGAATTCTGGAATACCTGCGATGGTGGTGTATTCAGCACTTCTGGCTTCATCCTCTTCTTTCTTTGGATTCTGCCCACATGAAACCTCTCTTTCACAATTGACAACAGACACCTTCTCAAGTTTCACTGTGGAGACAAATGGTGCACAATCTGCACTAGAGCTCCCAATGGATCCAATGGGCACACTATCAGCACTGGAGCTTCCTATGGATCCAAAGGATCCACAATCATCACTGGTGCTTCCAATGGATTTAAAGGGTGCACAATCAGCACTGGAGCTTCCAATGGATCCCAAGGGTGCACAATCAGCACTGGATTTTCCAATGGATCCAAAGGGTGCAAGATCAGCAATAGAGCTTCCAATTTTACAAGAATCATCTGAGTAGAATGCAGGATTGCTCCACACCACTATGGCTCCAGCATGTTGAGACACAGATTTCTCAGTTTCCTCTTCAGGCACTGCAGGCAGTAAAACATGCCACCACTCAGTTGCCACTTTCAACTGATCTGACACAAACTCATCATGGATTTAAGTCAGCTTTGCCTTGGAAAAGAAGGAAATTTTTTTACCAGAAGACTGGGAAGTGGCAATCAGCTTCTCTGGAGTTAATAATCCTGGTTCCAGACCAGACTGTGTAGCTACCAGCGGCTGCTGCTGCTTCACTGCTGCCATGGCAGGCTGAAACTGCAAAGATCTTGCAGGCTGAACCACCTCAACACAGCCACAAAACAACGCAAATTTTCCCAGTTGTATCAGCGCACCACTTTCAGCTAACGAAAACGCCAGAAAAGAGGATTGACAGTACTAGCTAGGGCATGCAAGTAGTCGCAAGTCTGAGTCTCCAGGAGGCCTGAGCTTCTTCACACATTAAGAGCTTCTTTTTCTTCTTTTTCTTTGCACGAAACACAAACGCTTCTTCTTGCAGCACCTACATACATACATACATACATACAAGCGAAGCAAGCATCCTCAAAAGCAACAAAAAGAATTCTCCAACAACAACAAGACGCAAGAATTGCTCAAGAATGTCCATCAAACAAGAACCTATGATGATGATGATGATGATGATGATGATAAAAGGAGTTCACAAAACTGCACAGAAAACATTACCTGCTTGCAACAAAAGAGCATGTGACATACTAACCAGTTCATTGACACTTAGCGGGCACAAAACCACTTCTTTCTCTTCTTCATCTTCCCGCCGCTGCCCTCGAAACTCCTTTCTGCCTCTTCCTCCTCCTCCTCCTCCTCCTCCTCGCACTGAATATCTCTCTAACAGCGATCTAGGCAACGGTATCTTGGAAGGCGAACGACGGTCAGACATCTGCATCGCATCAGTAATAATAACAATAATACGTTGGAAATTTCTGCCCAGCAAGTTCGCAGATTTATCACAAAGAAAAACACCGAGACAGATAGAAACACATAGAGAGAGAGAGAGAGAGAGAGAGAGAGAGAGAGAGAAATAAACTTGATGCAGTAAGTAGTGCTCAAGAGAAAGGAGAGGATCCTGTGAGAAACAGAACTGAGAACAGGTGCTCAAGTGAAGAGGAGGAAGGAAGGAAGGAAGGAAGAGACGATGCGAGAAACTAAACTGTGAATTTTGTGCTGGAATGCAACAAACAAAAGCTGGAATTTACAAACGGAAGATCAATAAAACGTTCAGCTAAGCTTTTTTTGTATCTTTTTTTTCGGTTTTTTTTTTTCTTGGGGGTTCTGTGTGACGTTTTTTGAAAGTGGAGCAACAGGGAAATTGAGCGAAGCGTAAGCGCCAGAGTGAGAGGAGAAAAGAGGGAGAGGCCGAGGGGGAACGAGCAAAGCGACAAGGGACAAACGGACGCATTGATGATGATGCTCAAGTTTAAACCAGTCTTGGGCGGGTACACCGACCAGTAGAAGAGAAGAGAAAGGGAGCGGGGGGGGCCTGCCTTCCTACCTACCTACCTACCTATGTCTCCTCACATGGTATGTAGTACCTACTTACCTACCTGTGTATTTCCTACCTACCTACCTATCTATTTCCTACCTACTTACCTTCCTACTTCTCAGGAGGTTGCTAGCCCTGCAGTTTTTTTTGGTTTTTTTTTTTTTCCCTCAATT
>Ga0209208_10005984_pt1 | contig 16837 bp, 17 predicted proteins | sample S1TSphfallax_3_FD_187694 | JGI IMG/M metagenome (GOLD analysis project Ga0209208, IMG submission 187694) | Host-associated microbial communities from peat moss isolated from Minnesota, USA - S1T2_Fd - Sphagnum fallax MG (SPAdes) (version 2) | ecosystem: Host-associated > Plants > Peat moss >...
TTGCATCTTCCCCTCATGTGCAAATAGTTCTCGCTGCAATTTCCCCATCAATGTATTCTCAATTGAAGAATCTCACTAGTGTTTTAGAAACAACTTAAGCCGACAGTTGCTGCAGGTGGGCTCACAGCCACCTTGCAAGCGTGCACATCTGGGGGGAGGGTTTAAGTCGAGTTCAAAAGCATCCACCTCCAAAAAAGAGGCAGGGGTCTTTAAGGGTGAGGTGACACATACTTGCAATTGGTTTTCAAATCATGAATCATTCTTTTTTTTTTTTGCTTGTTTGAAGGAAAGAAGAAGGTACCATCTGGAGTAAAATCTTCAAAAATAACTCATCCCCCATGGCCAGACAACACTGTCATGCAAGCAGCAGTTCCACATTCCAAAGCCAAGCTGTGAAATCCTCGCTGTGAAATCCTCAGGTCTTGCTAGCACTACATTTCCCCTTGGATGATGTTTCACCCACTGCCCAACCACATACCAACACCCATCAATTGCTGTCCCACAACACCAGTCCATAGTTGCATTACAATTTAGTGAGATCAAACTGTTACCCTTCAATGACTGCATTCAACACATTACAGTAGAGATGAATAGCTGGGACCCAGGAATAAGACAAGCCTGTAGAGGATCAGCCTATAAGGCAACCTTCAATCATCAAGTAGGGGACTCGATGGGACAAAAATATTGAGACCCACAGAATATCAACAATAACCTGCATTGCTAAAAGCTACACCATCAGTGAAGAATCAGTCTCCTTGAATGTCTACCTCAATAGCATCACCAAGTCTGTCAAGCTTTTGTTGCAAGGTGCCAATGGAGCTTTCCAAGGTGCCAGTGGAATGTGTGGGATAGCTCCACTGGCACCTTGCAACACACAGCCCCCAAGCTGAGCTTCATAAATTAATTTCTTCAACAACATGAAGTGCATTGTGAAGTACAAAACAAGGTGCTTTTGAGCAACACCTCATTGCCAAAGAAAACTTATAGCTAGTTTGTTGAACTGTTGCTAAAGATTTCCAAGCTTTTTCAGAGCTAGAAGACCAATTATCTTCAACCTACTCATACCTTGCAATGGTGTTAACCATTTGCACTTGCCTTGTTGATGCCACTTCCTACATATCCTATTTGAGAGGTAAGATTTTAACCGGAGAATGTGAGAGTGGCGGTGTAAAAGGTTGCAAATACTAACAAGGTAGTTAAAGTTTTCAGCTTAGAAGCTCTAAATATTTTGGAAGAAATAATTTAGTGAGGAAATATTTTCTTTTTAGACATTTGGTTTTTTCATGCAAAAAAATGTGAAGAACAAATGCATATTTAAAATGCCATATCTAGATTGTTCTAAAATGTTTTAGAATGTTCTAAAATTTAACAGTATTGGGTTTTGTAGAGACTTCGAATGTGGTATATGGTTGGGAGAATGGCACTTGTCAATGGTATGAAATGTGTATTGCCAAGTGTCTTCATGGGATTTTTTTGTATTGGAAACCCTAAAATGAACCTTAACCTAGAAGTAAAATAATATTTTTAAATTAGTAGTCACAACCTAAACCCTAATTAGTAGACCTAAAGTTCAGGCCTAACCTTAAATGGAAGTTTAACCCTAATTTCTCATTAATACTTGTAAAACAAAATAGTTTGTTTATATGTATTTTAAAATGATTTATTTTATCTAATTTTGTTGAATCTTTTTTTGTTGTATTTATGTGTTTTGTTGTTGGATACTATTTATAATCAATGGTAGAAATTGTTGCTAGCCTAAGTAAAAAAAGAGCAATACCTATTTTTGTTTTAGGTGTCACTGACATACAACATAAAATGTTGAGTGGATGTTTTAAAGGTTGTATATTGAGTAGATGTGGGTCATATGATGTTGTAGGGAGTGGATACAAGTTCATACATTGTGATCTTACATATAAGGTTGGATTCCTAACTATCACCCTTATTGTAGGGGTTGCCTTTGTGACAACCTTTTCACCTCCTCTTAATGTTGGGTCTTTCATTTGAGTCCAAAACTTTGCGGTGACATTTCATAACAAATTTGAAAAAGGTGATTGGTCACTTGTTTTGAGGGTTGGAACCACCATAATGATTGAACAGATTGATTCATTCTTGCTTGATCTTCGTTTCGTTACTACTCATTCCATTTAGAGTTTCATCCAACAACAAAACTTGCAAGAACTTGGAACAATTGAACTTGTGGTTAATGGCATATAAGGAAGGTTTCCAAAGAGTTTTTTTATTATTATTGCTGATGGTCTAGGGCCTAATGACACATAAGTGCTATATTTTATTCCAGATTTCTACCCACAATATGTATAGCTAGTTGAAATTTACAACACTAGAAAACTTGCAACCTTTTGGCCTAAGAATGTTGGCAATTTTATGTTTAGTGAACAACTTTTGATAAACTTTTCAACTAGTTTTGTGTTTCCCATGATTCATGTTGTAGTTGGTGAAATACTAGTGGAAGTCCACAACAAACGCATTAAAGGGTAGGATTTTGCGGTGAATTTTGAGGTATATATAAGAGATTTCTTTTCATTTGTTCTTTTGATTTTGCTTTGCAACTTCCTTTATGAAATTTCAAATTTGGTTCTTCTCATTTTTTTATTTATTATAATGGTCCTTTGTGGATTATTTGATGGAATGTACCTTTGCAGGTTATTGGCAAGCTAGTTATTCCAATTGGAGTTAGTTGCTTTGAGAATGTTTATGCATGTTGTCACCTTCCATTTGTGACAATTCAAACTAATGGCCATTACTATTATAATTACAAAAACATAGTTAGGGTTGAAAGTCAACTTCACATTTTTTACATAATAAAACAATAGAATAACAACGATTGTGATTGCATTGTTACTAGGTCATGGATCAAATCCTTGCTTGGTCATGACTTGATCAATCTTGAAAACTTCAAACAAAAACAAGGCTTTTTCCTAAGGTTGTTTTGAGAGAAAAACCCAAAAGGTAGATTCATTTTGAGTCCAATAGCTGAAATTACTAAAATTTATGTTTTTAACAAGGATGACTAAGAATACAAAATTATAGAAGAAATTTTGTAATCTAAACCTTAGGACCTTCTTGTATATAGGATCCTTCTATGTATATATATCAATTTTGTTTTTTTCTTTTGAACAAAGATGACCACAAATAGAAAACTAAAGAGAAAAGTTTGTAATCTAAACATTAGGACTTATTTGTTGTATATAGGATCCTTTTATCTATATATGACAATTATGATTTGGTGATATTGGTTTTGAATAGATGATTTTATTTTTGTGGATAAGACCATCTTTTTAATTATACATATTTTTATGTATATGATCGTTTACATGTGTGTTTTTTTTGGGGGAAACTTTAATATGGGATAAGTTGATGTGGAAAGAAATTGATCTTTGAGAAATTTACTTGTGGGAAAGTAGAAAATTTTGACTCAAGGTTCTCTTTCTTGACCAAGCCTCAATTGACAAGTTTATTGGGATTTTTTTCCAATCACCTTTTACATTATAAAAAATATTTGCATTACATCTTGCTTAATATAATAATAATAGTAATAATAAAGAATAATGAAGCTTATTAAATTGGCAAACTCCTAAATCAAGTATATATTTGAAATATAATAATGCACAAAATAATACGTATTTTTTTGTTTAAGTAAATATAATAAAAGTATTTTGAATCCTAGACATTTAAATTAAAAATATATAATAACATCTAATTAATAATAGAGAAAAAGAGAATACATTGGAATAATATCTGAGAAAAAATTCCAAAAATTCTATAAATACTATAAATTATCACCACAATTTATAGAACTTATAAAAAAAAAGAAAAGATTTAAATTGGACTTTGCTATCCTTGTATTTGATAATAAACATAGAAATAAATATATTAAAATCTTTAAATATTCACAAGTACAAAAATTAATCACAATTATATGTGAATGAAAATGTGTAATTTATCAAATATAAAATTGATTCAAAGATGTCATTAAATATATTTAGTAACATCCATTAATAATAATTATTATTATTATTGTAAGAATAAATTGGAATAATATTTAATAAAATATTCCAAAATATTTTGTAAGTACTATAAATTATCATAAAATTTTAAAGAACTTCAAGAAAAATGAAATGATTTAAATTGGAGTTTGACATCCTTGTATTTGATAATAAAATAATAATAAATATTGAAATTTACGAAAAACAATCATAATTATATGTGAAGGAAAATACATATTCATCAAATATAAAATTGATTGAAAGATTAAATTGGAAAACGGATGTAGATATTGAGTTGGGAAATTTTGGTTTAAAATGAATCATTAATTTTCAATATAATGTGGGTGAGTGTTTATTTGATTTAATAGCATATTTATCAAAATATTCAATTAATTCTAGAATGCTATGAAAAAATAGTATGTCACATTTAAAGCAATCTTTAAGACTTGGCACACTTAAAGCTTTAGAATATCATAGGTGATAATTAAAGTTTGAATTCTTGCATGATCCCCACCATGGGAATGCAAATGATGAAGAAACTTATATTTTAAAAATGCCTATTTCATCCATAGATGGTGGATTATGGGGTGATTTCATTACTAATTATTGGATATTTAAATATTTGCATCATTCAATTCATGTTTGGAATTGAAGCAATGCTTAAATAATGGTTAAGATAAAACAAGAAAATGGATCAACACCCTTAAACCTTGTATATGGGAACAATCAAATTGAACCAACTAAAATCTATCAAAAGATTACAAAAATATATTCATATTCATAATGATGAAAAAAAAAAGAAACAAATATTAATCAAAATATGAAATTAAAAAAATTAAGATAAAAAAAATTGATTTAGTTGGAATCTATAGTTAAATAACAATTTGTTACAAAATTTAAAACCCCATTTTGATTGGATGACACAAGAATTTTTTTTGATATTTATTTTTAAAAATTCCACATCTACGTTAACATGTTACAAATTAAATGACATTTGAAATACCTTGAATCAAAAGAAAGAAAAAATCATCTAAATATTGATATTTCTTTGAAAAATAATAAACATTTTTTTGATAATGTAATTGAAAATATTTCAAGAGAACATGTCAACAATATTTCAAAAAATAATTATTATATAATATAATTCATCAGAAAATTGATGTTTAATTGAAAAAAAATAAAAAATAAAATTCATCTGCATATGGAAAAATAAATATTTTTCTTAAAAATACTCTTCAACATAAAATATATATATTAAAGATATTACCAAACATATATGTTATTGTTGTTAAAGGTTATATTTTAAACATGAAAATTTTATTGTATCAAAACCATATATTAAAAAATTCCCTAATGAATTAATAATGAAAAAATCTTTAAATGTAATAATATGTAAATGTTGTAAAAGAAAATTTGACATTGGAAAACCTTTTGATTTAGTTTTATGAAATCATATTACAACTACTAAACTAGATATGAAATTTCTTTTAATGCTAAATAAACTAGAAGAAATTTTAATTGCACCATATTTGGCATTTGCACAAATATTTCAATTACAAGGATATGGACAATATGGATTACATGGAAGTATTGTCAATGTCCCAACAAATTTAAATATTATTCAAACATTTTACTTCAGATATCACATGAAGATTATTCAATGTCTATCTTCTTAAAAAGAAAGTTATAATACAAATTTATATATATGTTTGGTTATGTTCAACCTAACATAGTCATAAAAATATTATGATAAATTTATAAAACGCATTTGTATGTAACTACAATTGTTGCAATAAACCAAATTAGCAAAGTTTAACATAACTTACAAATGCAAGTGGAAATAATGATTTTGAAAATGACAAATTGTGGACAAACTTCTAATTTACATAATTCAGAAAAATTCAAAGAAATTTTAGAAAAAAAACTTTGGAAAAACATTGCTACAAAACATATTGAATATTGAACAAATTATTGATGATGATTCAAAAACTGGAACAATTGTTCAAAAAAAAGGTTTTTGACCACTTGGATTATATTATGATCCATATTGAAAAGAATATAATTTCCCAACATTGTTCTATGGCATACCAAGACCATATTTTATGTGTTCATATCAAAAGATAATACAAGCTGAATTAACAAGTGCTAATAGAAAATTTGCACCAAAGTTTTAATACATTTTATATTGTCATTTGTGTGTGTTATTACAAACATAGGATGAATAGCTTTTGAAAACTTCTTGAAAGTAATAATCTTTTATTTAGAAAAATATATTTTTTTAAATAAACAAATTCCAATCCATAGGTTTAACCCATGATCATGGATTATTATGGTTTTAGAATTTTTTTAGATTTGGAATTTCTACAAATGAAGAAATTGACTTTTTTTGGATAAATATTTAACAATTGATCAAAATATTCTCAACATAGAAATTCATAATAGTCAAATACTTCTGTCACCAAAAGAAAGAGTCAATACAACACCTCGACTCCTCTCATGAATCCACTCTGTCAGAATGTGAATGACTCCTCTTCTATTAAGTAGACAGAATCACAGCAGTCCTATCTGAAGTGCACAGCTCATATCCTCCCAGCTCTATTGACTCCCACAGAGATGCACAGATCAACTGATCCTAGGTGCACTCTGGCAGCGCCCTTTAATCAGTTCCAAAAACAAAAAAAAGGACAGAAGGTTCTGGCCCCAATTTAGATGTTATGAGCAACCCATTGAACAATCTAAACAAGGTCTCTTCCCCCACCAGAGCATCCACTGGTACAGCTTCTACCTGCATTCCTATAACTCAAACCACCTACAAGCTTCATCAGTCTTCAACATCGACCCCTGTTTAGTCCCACTCTCACCAGATTATGGAGCTACCCATCTCCTAGTTACTTACGCAGCGGAAGAAAAATCCAGCAACTAGCTATCCTCCAAGCTCCTATGCCTTCTCTGCCAAAAACTTCTTACTTTCTCCCGTCTACCTCCTGCTCTCCCCTCCTCTTCTTCTCTGGTTTGTTTCTCTACATCCTCCACTCCTCAGTCCAAGAGAGATGGACCCCCCCAAATCTCTCTGCCAAAAAAAAACAGAAAACCAGAAACTCTCCACTTCCGCTTCCTTCCCAAGCCTCCTTCTAGAAGCTTCCCATGCACCGTTACTGTCCTTTTCTCAAAAATCATAAACCCTGCTGCTCCTTCCGAAAGTTGACGGCGGGCTTAACTCTTAAACCCTCAAAAATGAAATTGGTGTTTACATTACAGCAGTGATCAATGATCACCTGTTCGCTCACACATCAACATAAACGACAATGTCCAAAAAAAAAAATTAAAAAAATCATGTCAATTTCAATATCCAAAACAACCAATGGGATGTATAAAAATATTATGACTTTTAAATGAAAAGGATAATAATTAAAATATTCATCATATAGATTTTCAAATTTTCAAAAAACTTGTTGATATGAAATTAGGTTTAGAAATTTAATTTGATCAAATTTTATTAAATTTATATTTAAATGAACAATGTATCTACTTGCTTTACAATGTATAATATAAAAATTACCATTTTAAAAAATATATAAACCAAATGATATATGAACAAATGCTATTAGTATACATGTAGGACCTTTGTGCGAAGCAAATACAGATGCACTGTTCATTTTAAATTTATACACATTAGTAACTTATTAAGCTTATTTAACATAAATAGATAATTTTTTTACATGTGAGAAATGTAAATCATATTGGACAAATGTAAACGTGAAAAAATTGAAACATTTGAATGAATTTAAAAAATAAGAAATGCATTTTTAAATGCATAACAAATGTCAATTCAATAAACAGTACATATATGTTTATCCATCTCATTATATCATTTAACAATATCATTCCAATTTATAAATATTTTTGAAGAAAATAATAAGGCATTTTTTTATTACCACAAAAAAATTAAACAAATTATCTCCAAATTCAATAGACATCCATTCCAAATCATTAATTGAAAATTATAAAACGTGAAATGAATCACTAAACCGTATTTCTTTAGCAAAAGTTTTTGTTAATTTTGATACTACATCAAAAAAACATCAACATAATAAAATTATATATTGGGTTTCATTTAATCTTCATAAATGTTCAAAAACTTATAGAGGAGATGTTGCTTTTATTTATGCCTTTTCATGGATCAGACAATAATTAAAAAGGTCAACATCTTTCATGGAAAAATGTTTATTTCAATGTCAAGAATGATGTTGAAAATTTAAGAAAACAATTTATATATAATATCAACATTTTAAATGACTATGGTAATGAGTGGGACAATTTACAATCACAAGTACAAGAATACACCAAAAAAATGAAAAAAATGGATGGGAAAATATTATTATTAATCAAATAGATCTTCATATAAACAACTTGAAATTAACATGTTTACAAATATCAAAGAAGTTGAACTATATGATTTAAAATATGAATATTCATCAACATTAAAAAACAAAACACCAATTCATGATTGTTGTCAATAAGTGGATGAACGTGTTCCACATGAAGAATTTTCAACAAATATGAAAAAACTTAATGACAAAAAAAATTCATTGTAAATGATATTATATATAAAAAACAGGAATATCTTTCAAAACCTTTACAAATTTTTTTAACAAGAGGTACAAAAATAGGAAATTTTTTTACATTAATGTGCATCATACAAAACATGTTAAGATATTATATAAAAGACATTTCAAATGCTGACCCTTTCAAACCAAAAGTCATGAAATTAACATACATTAGAAAAATTACATTTAACATTAATGGTATGACCATTCATTCAACACTTGCAATTCCTTTAAACGAGAATTTCAATGAAGTCAAAACATTAAATGATGAAAAAGTGATGGTTTAATAAAAAATTATGATCAATTACATTTATTAATCATAGATGAAATTTCATTAGTTGTTAATAAAATGTTATCATTTGTTGATTGTAGATTACAAATAATGAAACAAGTTCATAACCAATTTATGGGTGGTCTTGATGTAATAATGACATGTGATTTTTATCAAACACCTTTGGTTCAAGTTTCATGGATTTTTTCATCCAAATATATTGGATTAATATTTTAGCAACAAATTTGTGGCATGAAAATGTCAAATGTTACAAATTACACAAAATTATGAGACAAAATGATATTCATTTATTAATATTTTAAATAGGTGTTGACTACTTCACAAACAAATGAAAACATACATTTTATGAACAATTTTTATTTAAGACCATCATGAATGGATAACACATTACCACATTTATTATACACAAATCTTAAACTAATGCCCATAACAAAATTGTGTATGACAAAACACTTGGTAAAACATTTAAATTTTTTGCAAAAGATATTCATCCTGAAACAAGTCCTTCTCATTTTAAATTGTTAATGTTACCATTTCACACTAGTGGCCTCCATCATGAATTATTCTTTAAAAAATATATGTTAGTGGAATTGTGTGTTGGAAATTATGCAACATTAAATGGTCTTGTGAATGGTGCAAATGGCACCTTTGAAGATTATAAATAAAATAATCCAAAACCATTAATTTGGATACATTTCCATAATCCACGAATTAAAATAAATACATTTCCAAGTAGATACTTTAATACAAGAAAAAATGAAAAGTTAAAAAACAATTGCACAATATGAAATAACAATTTCTTATTCAAAATCCTATCGTAATTTTTTTATGAGTCATCATACAATCCTTAAATACTCATTCTTTAAAATTACATTTTCAAAACATTTTTAATGATCCAAATTTATTTGCATCACATATTCTTTGTTTGAATGAAACAAAAATACAAAATATTCAAACACAACAAGAAACTTATAACATTATTTTAAGTAAATTCAAAATTCTTTCATGTTATGACCAACATGGCATAATGACACTCTATGATACAAATATGTTATTATCACATACATTTTCAAAAAAAAATTCAATGAAAACACACCACAAGTTTTATAAATAATTGCAATTTACAAACCGCCACAAATGAATGCAATTTTTTTCATTTCCACTTTAGAAAACATAGTTACAAAAAAATTTACAAATTGTCAAACCATAATAATTGGAGATTTTAACATAAATATGTTGACAAATACAATTGAATCAATAACATTACAAAATTACATGAAGACCCATAGTTTCCATATTACATTTATAGAAAGCACAACACTTAATAATAATACACAAATCGACCATATATGGACTAATGCCCCAACTCAACAAACTCATAATGAATCGACACAAGCTTATTAGACAAGATCATAACCCTATTATATACTTTGCATTCAAATTACCTAACCATATTTCTCAATTTATTACACCATCCATTAATGAACTAACTTCAAACAAACAAAAAATAGATTCCAATCCGAATTAAATTATAGAAACTTATAACTCTTCAAACAAATCATTTATGACTTCTAATAGATCAATGATATAAAGACTTTGATTGCCCTTCAGAAGCTTTCATCACCTTTTTCCATTTCCCTTTGCAATTTGAGCCCCAGCTCCTTTTTTTGCCTCTGCAACTCGAGCTCGCCAACTCCAGAATATTTGTTATCTTTTGACAACCACAACTGTTCTACCACTGAAGGGATAAGCTCATCCGACGAAATGTCCTCGTCGAGCTTCGAGGAGCTCATATTGTTGAGGTTACAACTCTCTGGCTTCACCTCCTGGTTTTGAGCCGGCGAGTGTAAAACTGCGCCAGATGTATGATGCACAACATGAGAGGAAAAGGGCCATTCGCTTTCCCCACGACCGAGGCAGATGTGTAAGGGCTAGAGGCAGTCTAACTCCTTCGAGGAGATTCTAGGGTGTAACTCAGACATACATGGCAGGCAATCAACCTCATTCGGAGATTCTTCCAACAGCAATGCCAGCAATGGATCTTCATCAATCCCACCTTTCCTTGCCCTTTTCAACAAATTGATCCCTTGGACCTGGGTCCCTGAAGTGTGCAGGTTGAAGTGGAGTGAGAACCTGAGATTCAAGTGCATGGTAGTGCGTGTGTTGGGCACTGCAACAGCATCATGAATGTCTGCAGTTCATGTTCCGATCAGTAGTGCCCAACTCAGTCCTCATCCACAAATAACCATACAGCCATGCGTTTGTGCAACTACTCACAATACCCTTGAACCACTCAGAATACTCAACATACCATTGTGTTGTGGGAAAAGAAACAGGATATTGTGTGTGAAAGCATTATGGGAAAGACAGGATATGTGTCTGAAAGTGTTGCGGGAAAAACAGGATGTGTGTCTGAAAGTGTTGCAGGAAAAACAGGATGTGTGTCTGAAAGTGTGGCAGGAAAAACAGGAATGAGCATTTGGTTTGAAATCGATGCTTGCAGTGCTTGTAGTGATTTCAACCCAAGTGGCCATGATTCCTATCCACTTGCCTACATTGGCTCAACTTTTGAGGAAGGTTGCTTCACTCAACCATGTTGTACATCTATGAGGCTGCTTCACACCAGTAATGAAATCACACAGGAACAAAGTGGGCTCTTTCCACTCAGAGAAATCTGAAAAATTGGTGCTAGTTCTTTGCAAATCATCAATATCCTAATAAGACAAGCACAATGATGGAGAGCTTGAATTACCTCTTTTGGAAAATGCTTCCCCTGGAGAAACCTTTAAACCCTCTGGCAGAAGACAGCTCTAGAATTGAACATTGATTTCAATGAACAACATCTTGGTCTGCTGAACTTCCATATTCCAACAGAGCTCTCACATGCAGAAACTGTGCCCAGTACTTCCAGAAAGCAGAATTTTCAAATGTATAATGCCCAATGACAACAACAAGATGCCAATAAGGGTCAAGTCCTAACACATCATTGCACTCCACTATCGACTCCCCAGACTGCTGTCTCTGGTGGCTTTGCTTTCAGCTCCAGGACACTCCAGTGCATCATCCATGGAAGTTTCTTGAGAAGCTTGAAAGGGTCTTGGCAGAATAAGGTTGCGTCTTGTTGTTTTGTTGTCAAGTTGTGTGTAAATGTGTAATGCCTAGTTGGAACTGAAAATGAATAGTAGAGTTTGAGATGGACAGACGACACTGAAGGGACATACACCAACTTCTTCTTGAACCATGCACTGGTCAGGGCTCAGGGCTCCACATCTCCCTCCATCTGGGAGGTAGAGCTTCACATCTGGAAACACCCCATTCAAACCACCACACTCTTACCCAATGTCAACATTAAGGAACAAAATACAAAATGAAAATGTTCTGATGTTGTTCGACAGGACTACCTTGTAGTTCTCAGCAGACGTTCCAAGATATCAGGAGAGATGCACTGCTGCCAGAAATGTCAATTCAGCTATGAAAACAGAATGTGAACAAACTACAAGGAGAGTTAAGAAGAGCAACCACCAGGACATCATAGACATCATCCAATCATCATCATGTGATCTGGAGAATGGGAAAACAGGATAACGTAAAGTCTAGGCAATTATGATGTGGGCACATACTACCAATATGCATTGCCACATATACAGCCACATACACATCGCCTGCAAAATACACCAGAGCACCAAGTTCCAACTAATTCAGCATGCAAAAAGAACTAGCAACCATTTGTTCACTGGGGAAGGTGCAGCAGCATAAGGAGTGCCAGTTACTTGTTACATGAAAGATGACTCCATGGATTTTGTCAGAGAAGGTTTGATGCTTCTTCTTCAACCCTAACAATCCATTTAAGAAAATTCCCACAGAAAATACAATGTACAATCTCTTGTAAAGAATTTCTTGAGAAATCAAAAAAGAAGATGAAAATGAACAAGAAGAAAATCACCAATCTGAAACCTTCCAAGATATTGGGGATCCTTGTGAGGGATTGACATGCATATTGAGCTTATGTCCCCATGCATGCTTTGGTGGAGCTCAAGGGTTTCCAGCTACCAAAACAGAGGAAGTGAATGTTGGATTCTGAAACTCCAAGATGCATACTCAATTTTGAGTAGAGAACTGTGGACCACCATTCAGAGTTGAGGAGCAGCAGTGTACTAATTCTAAAGTAGAACTGTGGATACAATCTGAAAGAGTCCTGCTCCTGAAAGGTGGCAAGGTCTTTGACTACTCCTCTGTCGCTAAAACAAAACATGAGAAGAATTAACATAGGATGAGATTGCTCCCCTTCGTAATGCTCCTCTTCTTCCTGCCAACAAATATCAGATATCCCTATGTGTATGACTGTCTATGTTCTTCAAACCGCTCCTGAGTCTTGTGGTTTAAGTAAATTGGGTCTTCTTTTTCTTTTCGTTTCTTTTCTTTGATCACTGATATGTTGCCGGATCTGAAATCTCTACCTCTTTGTTGATGAGTCATCTTTCAATTCTTTTGAGATATTGACTTCAGGAATGCATGGCAAAAAATAATGCGCAAGAGAGTAAGTTAGTTGGTGTGGGTATGGGTGTGGCGCAGAAATGGCAGGGGCTTTGAATTGCATGATTTCTTCAATGCTTTCACACGCTGATTTGCTAACACCCTACAAGAAATTCAAGAGGAGCTGTTGGAAATGCAGACCATGGTTTGGGCGGCAGCAGCAGCAGCAGCATGATGGGGTATGGAAGAAGAAAATATGCAATTGTTGCTGCTACAGCTTCATCATCAGCATCATCATTCTGAAACTCAGACACCCCCCCATCCCCGCCCCCTCCCCCTCTGTTTGCACTCCTAGCATAAGAAGGCATGTTGACCCGAGAAACAGCAACAATGTGATTTCATGGGTAATAAGTAGTTTTTGGCGTTGCAATGGGGATGATGGCAGCACCTTGGAAAAACAATTGAGGTGCAATACACAATGATAGAATCATCAAAAAAAATCCATTTATCAAATGTGATGGCCAAAAAGTTGTTTCCTCCAAACATTGATTCATCACTCCTAACCATTAAGCCTTGGAGGATCTCACCATGTGGCCAAACCTTAGGCCATCAATCTCATGAAAACACCATGTCAACCGAGCTTGTTCATGAGAACCTTAAACCTTAGTTCACTTGATGTCCTTGATCATTGTGTGCAAAATCTCATACCTTTGAAATTGAGTTTGTTTCTAAATTGTAACACATACTTTCCCAAGTTAGTTGTTCCCCTTTTCTCACCAATTTGTTTTGTAGTTTTGTCGAAGGTGCTTCCTAGTAACCAAATCATGCGTGTCATTACATTGAGCTTTCTATTTAAGGTTCTAAGGTCCATTGTCAATGCTTCACAACAAAGTATCATAACGAGCATCCACATTTCATGATTTTTTCAAGTTTGCCAATGATCTTGATTCATTGTGATTTCCTTTCAAGAGTTTGCAAAATTTTGTGCTTAAGTTAAATAACCATTGAACAATTGAAGGTATGCTAGAGTTATGTTGCTACAACCAATTTGTGCATTCAAGTATTGTGCTTTGAAGCTTTGTGCAATTCTTGTTTTCAAAGTCTCAAACTTATATGTTTTATCATCCATGTTGGCTTTCATGCATTGCATAATTTTGATGTACCTTCTATATGTTGTAATCTTGAAGGGTCTTCCAAATTCTCTTATGTTCATTCTCATTTAGTACAATTTTAGAGTTGTAATATCTCTAATTATTTCATTGGTAAGTTTTGAGGTTCTTTTTTAGGATTCTCTTTTGTCCATTCTCATTTCTATTGCAATTTCAAAGTTGATACAATAACCCAATCCTTTACTTGGTGAATTTTGAAAATTTTATTCTAGATTCTCTTTTGTCCATTTTCATTTACTATAAATTTGAATTATTGCAATAAACTCAATTATTTCATTAATGATTTTTAAGGGTTTTTTTCCCGATAAAATTCTATATCCATTTTTAGCTAGTGTTAGTCTTTTTTCACAATGCCTCCACAACTCTCACAAAGTTACAAATTCAAATACTTTTATTTTAATAAAAACCCTATTGTTGTTGGGCCTCTTGTCATTTTGGATCCAAATGTAGTTTTTTCGTCTCATGGTCTTCTTGCATTTTCCCTTCCATTCTTTTTTCCATGTAGTTCTTATCTTTCATTTACAAATCTAGATCTAAAACATAATGAAAATGTTGTTACATCATTGAATGAATCACCTTGCCCCCGTAAAGAAGGTCTACCCATCTATTTAAATCCAACAACCAAAAATAAAATTATGATTCCATTAGAAAGTTTGAACAATCTTGGGGTGCAAAATTTCCATAGGTTGAGTTGTGTTTAGTGGTAGATGACAACTTGCACATTGTCAAATGCAAATTTGTAGCTAACCATGTTGAGTAGAAGGAAAATTTGTTTGTTTTTAAAAGGGACTTTTTTTGTACACACATAAGGCACAAGAAGCTTAAGAAGAACATAAGGTCTAAAGTGAAGAAAGGGGAATAGTATTCAAAAGTGTGTAAGCATGCCAAAAAAATCAAAAGCTTGTTCCTTGCACTTGATAAAATGTTGTTACCCAAATGACAATTAGGGTGGCTAGAGGGAAAACAAGAATAATTGTTTGATTGACCAACGCATTATAATTGCTACAACATGGGCATCCCATGTTGGAGTATGAATCCTTGAACCCATTATTTGAATTTTTTGTAGTGTTGAAAAACAACAAGGAACACTAGATTGTACTTCAAATTAAACAATGATAGAATTTGTGCATTAAAAAGTGATGTGGGCAATCATAGCTATACATGGGGGTTGCCCATTATATTGTTTTGAGTTGTGATTAAGTATTTATATTTGACAACCAATTTTGGTTATATGTCCATAGTTATGTGGTGGATAATTGGGTAAGAATCCCAATTTTCATTTCTTTGGACCAAACGTTAGAAGGATCAAGGTCTAATAATTTAACAAAGGTTATTATGGAGGTGGTGATGATAGGTGGTGGTTTGCCACAAGACCAAATTGCCAAGAAGCTCATTTGCTTTGGGGTGGATGGTGCTAATGTTTTTCAAGGCACCAAGACTAGTGTCATAAGGCAAATCTATGACAATTGTGCTCCTCAATGAATAGGAGTCCATTGTATGCCTTGTCACACTAATAGTAATGTAAATCTTGTTGGATTTGCCTTCGGTGATGTGGCTTGAAAATTTGTTACAAACCTTGCATTCATATTATGCACATTCACTTAAAAAACACTTGAAGATTACAAAGTTAATTGAGTTCATAAAAAAAAAAGGGAACAAGATTATTTGAAATGTGAAAATGAGATCCATCTTGATGTTCAACCTTGCTAAACAAGTGATGGTAGAATGAAAAAGTTTGCTAGTCAAGATGGTGTTGAACAAACCTATAAACTAGGAAGCCAAATTGAATTTTGAACACTTTTTTGACCTAAATTTTTTATTAAACTTAATTGGATTTTTCCTTTGTTGGAGTTTGTGCATGTTTTCATTAAGTTTGCACAATGAACTTAGGGATTTTAATGTGTAATTTAGTGGTAGTTATGAAGGTATGTCAAGGTGACATCTACAATATGTATTGTAATCCAAAGTTCAAGTTCATTGTTGACAACTTTTAAACCTTCAAATCTTTAATGGAATTCAAATATGAGATGTATTTACATTGGTGGATACCTAACTTGAATTTTGGAGTTTAGCATTTGGCATTTAAGTTGAATGGCCAACATGGTTGGGCATTGCATTGAGATTTGGAGACCATGTTGTCATCATTTGTGATTGAAGTTGTGTTTGTTGTTGTTGAATCTTTGGTGAAAAATTAGTTCAAAGGAAAAAACTTGCAATTTGATGTGCTTCAAAGTTTTTTTTTTATTCCAATTTTCAACTTGTTTTGTGTTTTTTTTTTTTTTTTTTTTTTTT
>Ga0209208_10005985_pt1 | contig 16837 bp, 18 predicted proteins | sample S1TSphfallax_3_FD_187694 | JGI IMG/M metagenome (GOLD analysis project Ga0209208, IMG submission 187694) | Host-associated microbial communities from peat moss isolated from Minnesota, USA - S1T2_Fd - Sphagnum fallax MG (SPAdes) (version 2) | ecosystem: Host-associated > Plants > Peat moss >...
GTTTTGTTTGTCGTATATGTCGCAAAAGTGCTGCGATGATTAAAGGTACATTATAAATTAGCGATGGGTGGTGCACCACAAGTTGCGATGCGTGTCACATCGCAAATATGGCAGATTATTTTTGCTTTGCAAACTCTTCAGGTTTTTTGTTTTTGCTTCGCAAACCCTTTAGGTTTTTCGTTTGGCCCTTCGCAAAAAGGCACAATATGTAGTAGTGTTTACAATAAAAAATTCAAGAAGTTTTTGTATAACTATTAGATACAAAGTTCTATAATTCCTAGGTACAATATAGTTAGCCATAAGAAAGGTAGATTTTTTCAAACTCCAAGAAATCATAGTTGTTATACACACCTACTGCCTACACAAAGACAATTGAACATAATTTAATATGGTCAGACTTTGAAAAGTTCTATGCTTTGATCATAAGTTCTAGATAATTAGAGGCATATGCATTTCACACTTACCCTAATCTTTCACATTTTTTTCAAAATTGGTCAAAATACAAAAGATTCAGGTTTGTACCTTTTATAAGGCTAGACCAAACACCCCGAACTTGTTGAAGGTTAGGGCATGGAGGTTTTAAATCATGATTTTGTTGAATGTGCCTCGTAGGAGGCAAAGTGGATTGGATGACCAACCCAACTAGGACAAGGAGAATGTCCCACCATCTTCTAGATCACCAAAACCAACAACAAAACAATGAAAAGTCAACAAATCCAATTCTATCAGCACTAGAGGCAAATGGAGCAATTAGGCATTGGAGGAGGCCATGATTGCAATTGAAAGAGGGACAACTTCGTTAAGGAAGGCAAGTAGGCACTAAAAGATACCATTAACCTTATGTTTGATCATTTGTATGGAAAAACAAAATTAAAAAAAGTAAGACCAGCAAGTGTGCTAACAACATAAGAAGATCAAGTGGTGGTTTTTTGGGTTTTGGCTATGTAGGATGTTGGGTTGTCAATAAGCCTATATTAATTGAAAATGAAAGTGGTAGAATTAACTCAAACAAGGCCAACACCTTTCCAAGGAAATGTTCAGAGACCTCCTGGTGGTATTGGCTTTAAGCGTAAACATCTTGAGCTTAACAATCCAATCATGCCATACTTTTTAACAAAACTTGCAGTCCCTATATAACATGCACAACTATGGTTTAAATCGTATTTATAGCTCTAATGAAACAAGCATCCAAATAGGAAGACATGTAATAGCTAAGGTTTTGGCAAGATGAGGTCTTCAACAAGTGTATAACACCATTCCCAAGGCCAAGGAATGATTCATTATTAACTATGTTGTTAATGTAACTAGGACAACAATGTTAGGGTTTTACATTTTCAAAGGAACGAAGATATGAAATGATTACATTCAATTTTGCAACCAAGGACATGTATGTTTATGCAATCAAAAAAATGGATGACTACATTTCTTTTCAAAGAATTCCTCTTTTTCTTCAAAAGGTCAATACAAGATGGAATCTCTTAAACAAATAAGCATTTACTCATCTTCGATGGCAATGGATCCCATGTCACTTTTGAGGCAAGTAAACAAACATAAACATTCGAGCTAGATATGGTTACCTTACCTACATACTTTATAATTCATGAAACATTACCAAACAAAAAAAAACCAAAAAAAAATGCAATCCCCATTTATAAAATCTCTTCCTCTTTCATATCGCAATGGTTTTTTCTTTAAAATGGATATTATTATGCATTTATTGCCCAAAAATGTTTTAAAAACCACAAATTTTTAATGAAATTTAATCCAAAGACTTTAAATTTTTAAATAGGTCTAGATTTAATTGATGTATATCAATATCATACACCATTAAAAATAGACCTAAGAATTCCACTTACAACCCTAGTTTTGATGTATATATGCAATTTTTTCAAACTTTGTGACGGGTAAATCATTTTGTCACAAATATATTATATACATTCAAGTTTTTCATTATTTGTTTCATTTTTTAAATAATTGATTAAATTAAATTATTAAAATTTTCAATAACCACAAGGAGGGTGATTTAACTGGGACAAGGTGTGGCGACTGAAAATTTTCACTATTTTTTAGATGCCAATCAATTTTTTTCAACCACAAAAGTGGGGTTGTCATGTTTTTGGCAAGTTCTTGTCAAAAGCTTTTCAAAAGCATGTGGCATCGCCCATTTCTTTAACAATTAAAAAACTTCAATTGACATTTGAGAAATTAAAGATGGTTGGATAACGACCATATTTTTTTAAGTCGCCCATTGTTATGGGTGACTGAAACATGTAGAAGGGGGTTTCTTTTTGTCCCCCTTTTCAATTTCCATTTGACGACGTTAATCAAATCTAATGGCAATGACCAAATTTATTTTGTTCGCCCTCCAACGATGGTTTTCGAATTTTTTCAATTGCCCAAACAGGCATGAGAGGAAAGGCATGAAATGGTAATAAGAAAAAAGGAGAGGGGAAAAAAAAAAAAAGTGGAAAATAAAGAAAATAAGAACAAAGGAAAAATATTGGCAAGATTAAACAAAGGGTGTAAAGAAAAGGCAAGAAGAAGAAAGATAGAAAATAGGGGGTTGGGAACAAAAAAATAAAGGAAAAAATAAAAGGTGAAACCGACAAAAAAAGGAAAACCACACAAAAAGGGGGATTAGTAACCAAAAAAGAATTTAAAAATGAAAGGGGGATGAAAAAATAGAAAATAAAACATGGGGGCGTACAAAAAACAAAAGGGTAGTAGGGCCGGAAAACACAAAAAAAAAGTAAAACAGAGGGGGCGAAAAACTAATGAACAAGGAAAACAAACTTAATTGGTGGGGAAGGAAAAAGAAAATAAAATGGGGTTTTCACTAGATGGCAACTGAATTTGTTCACCCTAATTGAATTCCCTTGCCTTTGTCAGATGGCGACCGAAATGGTGTAATAACTTTAACTAAAGTGAAATCACTAAAATGCAATGAACTTATTTCATTTTAAAGGTCCCATAGTGATTTAAGCTAGTGAATTACACCCCACTTTTGCATTAGTGAAACATAATGGATAAACTTCATGATTTAATTTTTGCAAAACATAATGGCTAAATCAAATGGCTAGACACAATAACTAATCCTTGGTTAAATATAATGGCTAAATGTAGGTTAGATTTAATGGTTAAACATAATGGTTAAACATAGGTTAAAGTTATTGGCTAACCATAATGATTCAATCTAAATTAAACTTAGTGGGTAAATATAATGGTTTTAACATAGTGGTTAAACTTAGGCTATACATAGTGGTTAAATTGAAGTTGTACCTAGTGGCTAAATTTATATTATACCCAATGGCCAAATATAATGGTTCAACTTAGGCTAAAACTAATGTCAAATTTAATGGCTAAGCATAGTGGTTAATCCTAATGGTTAAATCTAATGACTAAACATGATGGTTAGAAATTTAATGATTAGCTACACCTAGTAATTACACCCAGTGGCTAAACTTAAGTAGGTAAATGGATGGATAAATATGATGTAGATAATATGCACTAAGTGGGTAGATAAATAGGTAGGTGAAAAAATATAGGTAGATAGGTAGGTAGGTAAATAATAGGTAGGTGGGTGGGTAATAGGTAGGTAAATAACTAGCTAGGTAAATAGGTGAGTTAGTAAGTAAAAGGTACATACATAGGGTAGTAGACCGTGTCATGTTTTATTAAAAATCATTGACCATCTTGATTCAATGTTCCACTTAACTAAATACCATTGGTCATTTTGTTTAAAATTCATTGGTCATCTCGATTAAATGTTCAATTTGATTAAAAATCATTTGTCATTTTGATTAAATGTTCAACTTGACTAAAAACCATTAGCCATTTTGATTAAGTATTTAATCAAATTAACCATTATGGTCAAATTGATTAATCAAAAAATACATGTGTCATTCAAGCCCCTAGCCCTTAGTCAAAATGCATGTGTCCATAAATCCAAATGATAAATTAGTCAACTTGAACCTTTTAAAAACCATGATTTGTAGTAATGAAATCACCCATGAATTGATTATGAACTTGTTTTTCTACACACAATCTATGATCAATAAATGTTAACATTTATTACTTAGTAAAAAAAATCATCTATCATTAACAATCAATGTTGATCATACATTTTTATTAAAGTGTCACATCTTGCACCATTTAATGGTTTTGATAAATCTTTGTTTTTTATGATGTAAAATGACATTCATAATAATTCTTTGTTCATCATTAAGTTATTTCATTTGTGATGCAAATTTTTCATATAAAACAAGTTCATTGGTTGCTTGACAAACATGTGTTAATTGGTTTTTTTCTATATTTGCTTTTGGATTATTTATGGTTTTCATATGTTAATTCACATGGTTCAAGTTCTTTGGTATTTATAGGTAATACATTTTTGTATGATTTGCTTGTGTCAATAATAATTTGTTCCAAAAGAATATTTTCCCACCCATTTATCTTATTCATTTTTGTGTATTTCTCCTTGTAAATTATCCCATTCATCACCATCTTTATTATTTTTGTTGAATATATATACAATCATTTTTTATTTTTTCAATATCATTATTTTATGTAAACAATTTTTTATGATGTTCAATTTTTTAAAAATCAGTTTTTGATTTATGAAAATGATGAAACAAAAGTAATAATTCTCTATAATGATCTTTTGGATTTTTGTGAAGATTAAATGAAACCGAGTGGATAAATTTAATATGTTCACGTTTTTTGAACATTATTTTCCTAAATATATGTAATATAGTTGTGATGCCATTTTTTATACTTATCAATTAATGATTTGTATTGTGTGCTTATCAAGGTAGGAAGTGAATTGTGTAATATTTTGTGGTGATGGTACAAAAGTTTTTTTTTCTCATGTATTCATAAATTGAAATGATCTTATTGAGTGATAAAATGGAATTGATAACAATATGTGCATTACTTGTTGACATAAACATTTATTGTGCATTTAGAAATATATTTTCTAATTATTTTATTCATTTAGATGTTCATGGTTGATCATGTTTACATTTTTTCAACATGAATTGCATTTTTCATGTAACAGATTTGTTTATTAAATTGTTTAAATAGAAAGTGTAATAAGTTGCAACAACATATCAATCTAAAATGAATTGCACATATGTGAACCGTGCATTAGAGACAAAATATTTCATGTTTGTTTCTAATGCACGCTTCACATATGCATAAAATTGTTTTTGTTTTTAACTGAACAAAAAATATTTTTGTGCGTTTCATTAAAGGTTTAGGATATTGAAATTAACAAACTAGTTGATTTTTTTCTTTCATGTTCATTCATGTCGATGTATTTATGTACTATGAATTTTAGTTGGAAGAATTTTTTGATCATAAATATTCATGAACAAAATTTTCAATAGCTTCATTCGATGAAATGTTAAATCAAGAAGCATTTTCTAATTACCACAACAATCAATGATCATGCAATAACTCTCCAATTTGAAATTCAATACAAAACAAATCTTTAAGTTCACCATATAGAAGGTTAGTCCTTTTTTTTAAATTACAAAAAAATGTTAATTTTGTGAAATATACAAAATCCTGGAACAAAGAAATTGCCCATTTTGCAACAATGAACAAGCATTGTTAGTGCACCATCCATTGGATGCACATTATGATTAAATTTTGAATAAACATTAATTGAATTAATATTTGGTTTCATTTTTGCAACCCAATTCTATAAGAAGTAGGTCCTATTTATAGGTAGGTAAGAAAATAAATTAATAAATAAATTAATAAACTATTAAATAAATTAATGGTTTATGCATAAATAATGGTTTTTTTATTATCTACATATCAACAACCCTAGTTGTGGGTTGTCATCAATGTTGTCCAATTCCTCTTTTTAGAAAGAACCTTTGATCCCAAATTTAACATTAAAAAAAAAAAATTGGTAAGTTTTTCAGGTGTGGGTTGAGCTCGGTTTTTCAAAATTTTGAACTTATGGTTTGGTTTTGACATTTAAAAAAAATTCAAGAACCTTGAAGGTTGGTTGGAAACCAAGGTTTGATTATGTGTGGAGACTAGCACTTTGCAAAGTTGAAATTTTTATAGGTGCCAGAGTTTTTAAACAAGTTAGAATTGAAATTTGTGAAAGTATGAAATCTTTTAACAAATTGAAATCCATAAAATCTATGTAGAAAGTTTAGCTTACTTGTTTAAGTTTTCAAAAAAATTCAATGTGTTTACTTTAAGAACTTAATAAGAGGTTTGATTTTGATTCTAATAAAAGGCTAGTTTCCCAATTTGATCCTTGTGTTAGTTCCATCAAAAGAGTATTGAGCTAAATCACGAGAATTTTTTGATGCCATAAAATGTGCCATGAAAAATGACATGTCATTTCAATGATTTCAAACCCAAACCCCATGTAAAATCACTTGGGCCCAATTTTAAGTTCTTAACCAATAGGATTGCTCTATTCCGTTTACAAATTGGACACTTGGTGGTCCATAGGTAAGTAAGTAAACAGGCGGGTGTGTCACACTGTGTGGCCTTGCCATGTATCTTAAGGCAAAAAAAGAAGAATTATGGAAACTCAAATATTTCACCACCCATGCAAAAATATAATTTTTGCAAAAAAAAATCCTCTAAAAGAAACCAAAATCCTTCAAAATATTACAACTCTGTAACTAATCTCAAGTTCCAACACAAGCCAAAATATTATTATCATTTTTCAAAAATGCTCATATAAAAAGAGACCTATTATTATTATTATTATTATTATTATTATTATTACCTAGGTGCCAAAATCCATTAATCTACTATACTCTATAATGAATCTAAACACAATAATATCCTTGCCTAACCATGGTAGGCAAGGCCAACAAAAAAGCAACTGAGCTCTCCACCATGGTTAGCTAAGGAACTGGAACCAAACAGAAACTTGATTCCGGGGTTCATTTATCATCCATCCTTCTTGTGGCGCTGGTGGGTGCTGGTTTTTCGACTCTTCTGGCTCCCCCCCCCTTCATTAGGGTTTAGAGCCGCCATTGCAACTCTACCTTTCTCCTTCCACAGGCGTGTATTTTCTCCTCTCCGGTTCCTTGCGTGTACGCTCTCTCCTCAGCGGCAGCGGAGCGAACCGTCACCATGGTGAGATCTCCTACTTCCTTACATAATTTTCAAGAACTTCGAGTTTCCCTTCCTTTCTTTGTTTAAGGTTTCGGAAATCAACTTTTCGGCTTTTTGCTATGAATACTATCGGCCTCATCTTCAACGATATTGCTGATTTGCGGTGGTTGTAGAGCTGTGTAGAGGTAGTCTATGGTGTCGTAAGAGTTAGTGCCTGAGGTCTCTCTCTCTCTCTCTCTCTCTCTCTCTCTCTCTCTCTCTCTCTCTCTCTCTCCCCTTTCCCTCGGGTTTCGATTTCCAATGTCGTCTACATGTACAAGAGGTTCTGATGGAAATGACGAGTATTGATGGTTTTTTCTTTCTTGTTCCGGGGACGATTGCAGTCGCTCATTGCAAACGAGGACTTCCAGCATATTCTGCGTGTGCTCAATACGAACGTCGATGGAAGACAGAAGATCATGTTTGCCCTGACCTCTATCAAGGGAGTGGGCCGGCGATTCGCAAACCTTGTATGCAAGAAGGCAGACGTGGACATGAGTAAACGGTAGGTTTCCTCGGGAACTCATAGGTTATGACTGCACTCATTGTTATGTCATCTTCAAAGTGTTGTGGAAATTTTTCTGCAATCTTGTAGATGTGTCCCATATCAGACCATTATGAAAATATCTTGCTGACATTTGGCCTTCCAGGCATCATGCAACAAACCTCGCAAAGTATTCTGGTCTTGCCTCGTTAGGGGAGATATTTGTTAAGAGGTTGAGTATGTGATGCCCTGCATTTGTACTTCCTCCCAGTAGCAGAGAGGGCATTCTTGTCAATAGAGTAGTGTTATCACGACTTAGACATTACCTTCTTCCTGTTGTCCAAGGATTCTTTAGCCAGAATTCACAGACCCATATACACAACATAAATTTCCATTGTTGAACTATAAGCTGCAGTCATAATCTCTCATAGGGAATGCTTTGGAATTTGAAGGAGTCCATCTTCTTGGTGTCAAAGTGATATTGATCTGCCTTTCAGAATCAGTAAAGCGTATGACACTAAATTCTCTTAGAATGCACTAAATATTTACTAATAAATAATGCACTCTGGAATGTTTTGACATGATTCCGAAAACTTTGTTTTTCATTATATATGTGCACTGAATGTAGTGTTGTGTGTATTACAAGGCCAAAGTATTATTTGCATGTAGTTTGCTGGAAACTCCTTTTGTCTTGTATCCCAGTGTAAACACTCTTCCAGCATATGTGTGCACTGGTGTTTGTGAGAACATTTTAAGTCAAGGTACTCTTCAATTCTTGGAGGAGGATTATTGCTGGCATGTTTTGTTGGATTGACCAGACATAAATGTCAGGGACTTGGGAGTTTTGGGGAACAACAGTTTGCAACTTGTTGCTTTTTTGTTTCCCCTCCAAATGGCCCTGGGGGAGCAACAGTTACTGCCTGCCTTCTGTGTGCAGTTTCTTGCCAATTGCTGTTTGTCTGTGTCTCTGACATAAGTTTTCTTTGTATGATGACAGTGCTGGAGAGCTGAGTGCTGCAGAGCTGGAGAATCTTATGGTGATTGTAGGGAACCCTCGACAGTTCAAGATTCCAGACTGGTTTTTGAACAGGAAGAAGGACCACAAGGATGGGCGGTACTCACAGGTTGTATCGAACGCCCTTGACATGAAACTCAGGGATGATTTGGAGCGGCTAAAGAAGATCAGGTATGGTGCATATCACTTGTTGTAGTAAGCTTCTCACTGCCTTCATGGAGTTTACTGAGTTCATTTGGAATTATCACAATTGTTTAAGATGAGTATCAATGGAATGGGGTTTCAGGAACCATCGGGGTCTTCGTCATTACTGGGGCTTGCGTGTACGGGGACAACACACTAAGACCACAGGACGGCGCGGTAGAACTGTTGGTGTGTCTAAGAAAAGATAATTTGGTTTATGTTTTCTTCAATGTGCTTGTGGCCAAAGTTACTTGCTTTTGGTTTTTGGTATGGCAGTGGAAGCAAATTATATGGCACAGGAAAATGAGATAAGTTTTGTTGTATGAACAGTCTTTATTGGTGGGAACAGAGTAGTCAATATTTTGGACTTGGCTGTGACTGGTAATTGAATTTTGCATCACCAATTTTGAACACTAATTTCAGTCCTGTTAGGTATGAAATGTGGTGGGAGTGCACCACTTCTGATTCCATTTAGATTCTAGGAAATTGACCACAAACACGAGTGTTCCCACTTGGATTCTGTTGACCTTAAAAATTTGCATCTTTTTGTGTTAATAAAGTTAGCCTTCCAAAACTCACATTTTATTTTGTGCATCCAATATTCTGCATCCACTTCCTCACCAGTGTTGAGCTTATTGGAGTATGCTCAGGGTGTTGAGGGTTCTAACCACTCTGCTTCAGCGAAGATGCTTGTTTTCACAGGGATTGTTTTCTATTGACCACTCATCGTTGTGGCATGTTATAATTTGTTATAATTCCATATGTGGTATCCTTAAGATGAGCCATTTGAGTTCGAATCAAACAAAAAAGTCATATACTACCTTTTTCATGAATGATGTAGCTATAGTTTGTGCAATAACATGTTGCTACTTGAAAATGAAGGGATTAAATTATACTCTACTATAGCTATTTCTCCTTAAAGAAGAGGTTCATTTACATCCGAGGTTTTTTTAATTGTATGTTTGTGCTTATACTTAGAGTGTGTCCAGCTTTGATGTGCGATTACTCGAATTATTTGAGTGAGGAACATCCAGGATCTATTGCAGTAATTTCAGGTCCAGTTCTTTCTCAGCACATTGTAAGGATTCAATGTAGATTGTCAGTAACGTTCAGAGCACAAACGCGCCAGGACACGGATGGGTGGGTGCTCTGAACAGCTGCAGCTGAAAAATCACCACCAGCACCAAGTCTGGCAATTGCAGGTGCCCCATGTGAAAGAGCTGTGTAGGCAACAGCAATTGCAGCAACAAAAAAGGCCACTGCAAGGTCTTTCTCAACCTCAACTTCATTCTTCCTACTCCCTGCATCAGTAAATGCTTGCCCCTCATCAACTGCATGTGCCAAGCTTGGGTTCCCAACACCTGGGGGTCCACAGTCCCAGCATACTATTTCCCAGTGGTCCTTTACCCTCCAGAAACAGCTGGGCCAGCAGCAGCAGGTAGGAGGTCTTTCACAGGTTCCACAGCCTTCTCCGCCATCGTTACCACTGCAATCAGCTCTTATCTCTCTCAGATGTTGCAGATTCCTGGGCCAGCTACACTAGTGAAAGCAAAGCAGTTCCAGAATAAGCAGCAGCAGAATCCACAGCAATAGGCTTCTCACTTATCCAAAGGACTGAGTCATGTATGGAGGGTCTTCCTAAGTCCAACCATCTTCCTGGTAATGTGAGTCTTAGGAATAACCAGATGTCTGGTGAGTTATCTGGCCAACTGGGGGCATGGCACATCCATTGTAGCAAGGGCAAAGGGTTCTTCAGCCAGAAGGGCAGATGAAAGTAGTGAAGCTACAAGCTTGGTCCCAGCAAGCTATAACTTGACAGGTGCCTCAGCTGCAATCTCAAGGGTCTCAATTGCAAGGAGGAGCTCAATCACAAGGGCTAGCTTCTGCAGCAGTGCAACAGAAGGGACCACAGCATCAGCAAGGGACCCAGGAGCTGGTGCCTAACCAGCAAATGGCCATGCCATCACACCAACAGGCAGAAGAATGTCAACCCATGATGCCAGAGTGGTTGGCCTGCCACAGGCCCATGCTGTCATGAAAGGTGCCGCAGATCAGTTTCCACTGCATCTTAAGGTTCCATGAAACTGGGTACTCACATCTCCACTGCTGTATTAGGATACATCCCTCTCCAAGATTCTATTGCTACACAAGAACACTGAACTAACTCCAACGCCAGCAGTCTTAGCCAATTCTACAAAAAAAGGCTGCCAGAAAAACCAAAGTAGATCAATGTGAAAACACACATAACGACAGATAAAACGTCACTCCACATGCAGCACACAGAGGCAGAAAATTTCCCCTCTAATGTGGTCCCCACTCTCTGCATTCTGCACAAGCAACCTCAAAAGCTTACAAAAGCCTCCAAAAGTCCTCCAATTTGCTTTCTTAATAAAAATCACAGAAACTTTGAAAGAATCAAAAGACTGCAATTTCAAGCTTGCTTGTGACAGTCAAACATCCAGAAGAGATGCTTGGAAATTTCACAACAAAACTTGTGCTCTTGTCGAAATTTGAGTACACCACAAATATTTTGACAGTTTTGCTGCAGTCTCCCTCAACCACAATTTCTTGCCCTCGTTTCGCCAGAATGCAATACTAAAATCCTAAAAGCATAAGTAAAACCAACACCATAGAAAAGACCAATGAAATCACCCTAATCCAGCTAACTCCTGAGTTTCCAGAAGATCACCAACCCTACTGGCCGAAGAAGGTTCAAAACTCCAGTTTCCAAAACAGAAAACCATGGAGATACTCAAATTCTGCAATTCTGCACTCTGCTACATTTATCCTTTTGTAGATGAGACAAAAGCAGGCAAATCAGATGGAGGGAGGGGAAGAGGAGGCTCATGCTTGTATAACTCGTGTCCTGCTTTTTCGACAAAAGAAGCTTCTCTATCAGAAGAAGAAAACCAGTAAAACCCTAATCCTCATCTTCGGCCTCATTGTCAGCAATATTAAAGTAGCGCAACTCATAGACATTACGATCCTTGTTGGAGGCAATCACACGCAACCAATCCCGCACATTATGCTTCTTCAGATACTTTTTCGTCAAGTACTTCAAATACCTGCAAACAGCGCCACACAATCACACTTAGAAACCCTAATAGAAGTTTGATATTGACATTTACAGAGCAAGCAGCATACGTACTCGTAGAACAGGTTCAAAACTAATGAAGACTCTTCAAGCCCATTGGACATACTCAACCGACTTAAGAGGAAAAGTCCAAATCTGCCGACTGTGGTTCATATGCGCATCCAAGAGACATAAAAGAGTAAAGCTAGAGAGACGGACGGAGAGAATTAATTTACCTCTTTGAAAATGCATTCTCTGAAGTGACGCTTATCTTGTTTTTCTCTCTGGTGATGGTAACAGTGTCGCCCAGGACACCTGCCTTCCCCGCGACCTTGATACGATCCTGCAAAAACTTCTCAAAAGAAGCGATGTCCATGATCTTGTCTTCCACAGGTTTCCCACAGTCGATGGTGAAGGTCTGCGCCTTCTTCTTCCCCTTGGTACCTCCGGCGGGCTTCTTGGCCGCTACCGCGGGCGCCATTACTGCAAAACAGAGCTGCTAAACAGCTGGTCTGAGGGAGAGAGATAGAGAAGGAACTACGCAGATGCAGAGTGTGAAGGAGAAAGGGAGAGAAACGGCGGAGCTCCAAACCCTAACAACGCCTTCACACGAGACTATCATCCTACGGTGGATATTGCATTCACATCGACGATAGACGATCAAGATATGTCTTCTAATCGTACGCTTTGTCTCATGCCACGTGCTTCAGATGGATGGTTCAAACTCTTGTACTCAAAACCCCACGTTTCTCTATCCTTCCAATTTGCACCATTTGTCATCCAATACTTGTCATCACTTTGAGGAAAAAAATCATCCTAAAGAGGGACCACAGTGAACCAGCACCCACGAACGCACGCCAGTTTGGATGGACAGTGACTGAATCCCATCCACTACATGATGTTGATGTCAATTAATGAGGGTATTGCACAAAGAAAGTAGGTACCTACCAACACCTACCTACCTACCTACTTACTACCAAGTGATGTGGCCTTACCTACATGAATACACCTACCTACTATACCTCCAACCTACCTACCTACCTCCTATAGACTAATGACAAACTAAATTACCAATGTCAAAAAGACCTTATATTGATGGCAACAAATGTAAGTATTGCAAAATCCTTGACACCCTTGATTGCTTAAACTACACTTGCAATCTTGGATGTTAAGAATAGGTTAATTCATAATGTAGGTATTTGCAATAATAAGTGCCCAAAGGCACATGGCAATACCTACATTTGGGGCACGTCCAACATTTATGAGCGACAATATATGTTTTACACCAAGGGTAATTTGTAAAATGTAATACCTACATTGTTTTTATAAACTATAATTTCAAATGGCAAAATGACAAAAGAGTGTAATACCCACATTGTTGGCAATTGCAATTGAAAAATTGGTTAAGGCGATGCAATACTTTCAATTGTTTGCAAATTCAAATTGAAAGTGGCAAAATGTTTTTATTAAAGCAATGTTCACATTTTTTTTAACAAATTTTAATATGACATGTTAGGAGCATTTGTAATAGCTTCATATTTCTACACACTTTAATATGGCATTACAAAAACATGTTTAGTATAGTGCTCATTTTTCTACAAATTATAAGTCAACATTGTAAAGGCAATTCCCTACTTAGTATACAAAGTCTTTAATCCTTTTGTGAGGTTGACTACAATTTTTCTTTTTACACAAACATGTAAATGGTGATGGGAACATTACATCACATTCATTTGATAGGTACACATATTTTTCTAATTGATAAGGAAACAATTTTTGGTGCATACAAACCCAAACAAACCATTGTGAAACTTGTAGTTTCTTTTTTTAAATGCAAAGGGCAAAAATATGTATTTGGTTTAGATGGATAATTTAAGCTTTCCATGGACCACAACCATCACCAAAATAAAGTTTGGCTATTAGCTACCATCTTTCTTCAATTACTATATCATTAACATGATGTTAATCAATGGTTGGGTTTACTTTTTTGATCAAATATTTTCATATAAATCCTTTATGGATCCATCACTTTTAAATCAATTGTCTTACATCTTCATTTCACTATAGATCAAATTTTAACAACATTTTTTCCTTTAAGTGCATTACTCTTCATGAATGAAATACATCTTGATTTCATTATTGAGCATTGAATTTTATGTAATAATCCCTTCCAAGGACACACAATATCGCAACCCCACTTTTGGAAGAGTGTGAGGATGACACTCACACTACCGAAATGGGGACTTGGGAGTCCTTCGGGACTCTCGAAATTTTAGAGTTCGATTGCAGGGGTCAAAACACTGTGCCTTGAGGCATTCTTCATGTCATTGGAAATCTATTGAAATGTAAATGTCGAAAATGGCCTTACATGAGCCATTTGGACATCTGTAGCACAAGTTATGGCAAAAAGAAGGGCCGGAAGTTTAACTCCCGACCATTAAAAGTCAAGAATCGACTCAACCCCGGTGTGTGCAGATGGAGTGCAAAACACCGTTGGAAAGCTCTCAACGAAAGCTACAAGTTTGCTTTAGACCTCATCCCAATCAGAAGTTTGAGCAAAAAGTTATGAATTCACAAAGTTTCGGGAGTCTAAACCAGGACAGTTTTGGGACTCCTCCTTGGGAGTCCCGGGGGAGTCCCAGGACTAAAAGCCATTCGAATGTGGGTGCCACGGAGTAACGTAGAAAATACTATATGGGGGAAGGTGGTGGCTTCCCTCGAGTCCAGGCTATGGTGAGTTTTATGAGTCCAGAGTTGCTTATGGCTTGTCCTACCACCAAGGGTGTTCCAAAACGCGAACTAACCAACTTGTTAATTGGCTTGATGCAAGTTCGAATGAGTAATTAAAACTTGTCCCTCTTCCTAGTCCCATCCCGAAGCTTCAGCACACCCCTCTACCCCTTTTAGTGCTGAGACCTGGGAGCGTGCCCTCAAATCCCCACAATTTCGTTGTTTTATAAACCAAGGCCCATCTTGGGCTTAACTTGGGACTTGGGAGCGCACCACACAACAACATTTGCTACTATAATCTTTACTGCTCAAGGTCAAAATCCTCAAATTGAAATTAGGTTTATGAATATATTGACATTTTTGGCGCACACACATTTCATTTTGTGCCAAAATTAAAGAAAACAACTTCTAATATTCAATTTCATTAAAGAAATTGATACTTTTGCACGCATAAATGCAAGGTTGATAAAAAGAATTACCTTGGATGGTCTCAAGCTTTATCTATGGTATGAATCAACAATCTCATAAAGAATATATGAACCCAATTATGCTTCAAACTATGTTTAACACATTCTCAAATTCCAAATTCAAAACATCAAACTCCATTTCATGAATTAAAAATTCCATTGCTTATAAAAATTCTATTTCATGAATTTAATATGGTATTAACTATCATAGATGCCAAAATTGGACATTATCATATGATGAATGGATTTTCATCCATGATTTGGTAATCCATTCATAGTTCACTTATAATTAATTTGTAATTCATTGATAGTGAATTCATATGTCATTTTAAAATACCTTGTAATTAATTCCTAGTTCATTCTCAATTCTCTTAGTTCATTATTAATTCACTAACTTTCCATTTCATGAATTCAAATTACCATAATGATGCAACCCTAACCTTGGGCTCACAACCAAAATTAAAGTTTGAAGATGAAAATGAACCTAGAAAATGTCTTATGCCTCAAACACACTTCCACAAATGTGAGAAAGTGAATCCTAACATTTCCAAATGGCTTTCCTAATTTGCGAACTAAAATGCCATGAAGTCCTAAATCTTTGGAACAAAAGTGCAATAATAAACAAGGTCAAAATTGAGCTTCAATATACCATTGGAAAAGGTCTTGAAATGTCCATATTGAAAATGAGTTTGCATTTTCCATTTGGAATTGTGAATTAAACGTTATAACTATAAAAAAATGTCAAAAATCAAATTGTTAGTTTGATTCCCAACCATCAAAACCTCAAAAACGAAGGTTGAATAACCTTTGAATGGAAAATTGTGATATAAAATTGGGAAGGTCTATTCAAAGAATACACCTTTTTCCTTTGGGAGCTCTTCAATTAGAACCAATATGTTGAAATTATGAACTTACAAAGTTGCATGACTCATAATTTGTCAAAAGTTTTAAAAATCAAGATTCCTTTCTAAGAACCTTTATGAATTTTTGCCACTTTAGGAATATGGCTTGTTCATGCACCATTTTGGTTCCAACAAATGCATTAATTGTCTTCTTTCTTAATTTGTGTAAATTGATTTCATGTTGTATTCATGTTTTCGAGTTTGTTTTAATTCATCCCATTTGTGACACATTCAGTTTTCATTCTTGGGAGTTAAGGAGCACATCTTAAGTTTACATTCCATTGCAAACTTGGGAATTTTAAGTTCTTTTACACCCAATACAACTTGACAAACCTATTTAATCCATCACATAAATTTTCCACCATTTCATGAACTTAGAATGGCACACATTCAACATTGAGAGTAAGAATTTTATGAAAATTATAACCTTTATTAGAAAAAGGCCAACCCATTATAATTGTTAAAAAATGCATGTACAAAACTATAATTCTCATCTTGGTCATTTAAGGTTTTGTATGTTAGAAGCTTGGAAGCTACATAGGAGTAATGAAAGTTTCAAAACCATGAATGTTTTTTGTAACTTTCATTTCATATCAATAGTTTTGCCTTGGTGGACTTTTGGCATTTCATGGTGTTCATATATCCTTTAACCTCCATTATGTTACAACATTAATCAGAAAAAAAAACACAACAATGTTGCACTACTATGATGTGAAGGATCACTAGTAGAAATCTGTGATTTTGCAACCAACGAATTTGCGACTAGTTGCGACTATTTGACATTTACAACTACTGTTGGTTATATCTACAACTACTATTTGCATTTGAAGCCGCTTGCAACTACTC
>Ga0209208_10005986_pt1 | contig 16835 bp, 10 predicted proteins | sample S1TSphfallax_3_FD_187694 | JGI IMG/M metagenome (GOLD analysis project Ga0209208, IMG submission 187694) | Host-associated microbial communities from peat moss isolated from Minnesota, USA - S1T2_Fd - Sphagnum fallax MG (SPAdes) (version 2) | ecosystem: Host-associated > Plants > Peat moss >...
ATGTGTATGTGCATGTATGTATTTGTGTGCAGGGAGTTGGGGATAGCAATAGTGCCTCACAGTCCACTTGGGCGGGGGTTTTTCGCTGGTTACACTGTGGAAGGAAACAAAGAGGGTGACATGCGTGGGGTCTATGATCTCCCCATCACTTCTTACCTCTTGTTTTTCTACTCTAAAAATTGCTAATTAGCCCTCTTTTGTTGAACTTTTTCTTTTCCTCTTGTTTTCTTAAGGGCCCAGTGATTTTTTTGTTTTGGGGTCACAGAAGCTCAGGTGACCTATGCAATGTATCTTTTTACAATGAAAATTGATGAAGGTGGTAACCATTAATACCACAAAACTGAATTTGTAATTTATCTGTGCAGAATCTGCCAAGGATGTCAGGTGAAAACTTTGAGAAGAACAAAGTCTTACAAGAGCAACTGGAGCTGATTGCTGAGAAAAAGAAATGCTCATTGAATTAACTGGCACTTGCTTGGGTTTTGCATAAGGGCAATGATGTGGTTCCCATTCCAGGGACCACCAGGAAGGCCAATCTAGAGTCCAACATTGGAGCTTTTGCTGTTGCTTTGAGCAAAGAGGAAATTGCAGAGATTGAAGCTGCTGTGCCTATTGATGGAGTTGCAGGTGGCGTTACTCTTCCTGTCAATATGCAATTATCGTGGCATTATGCCTTGTCCCCACTACTTTCTTCATGGAAAGAGGGGATTTAGGGTTTAGGCCGCAGTGGGTAGAATGTGAATGGCAATGACATGAACAAATATTGCTTGGATCAATTGGCCAGAGTGAACTGATATGCCCATGTTATGCAAATTATAAGGCTTCCATAATACGTATGAATTTTTGGTAAAGAGAATTGTGACTTTGTGGAGCTAGATGCTTAGACTAGTTCTTATGAGTCCACTCTAAATCACAACACCTCACAGTCTACTTTGCAGCAGTGTTGGTTGGGTAGTAGAAATGGCACCAAACCCCTGCCAGTTATTAGGGCGATTCTAAGGGTTCATAACTGAAGTTCTGAAAAGAAATCAAAGAACTGGGTTATATATATATATATATATATATATCACATTTACTATTTTGAGGTCTAGTAGCTAAATCCACAATTTTCGCTACACATATGGTTACTAGAAGCTATGGAGGGACCTACTCCTATTTCTGGCCTTACCTCTCGTAATGGGTGTAATTTCTTGGACAGGTGGAGCAACAGCTCTATTAGGAGTTACCATAGCTCTTGCTCAAAGATATATTTAAAAAGGCTTAGCTTATTCTACTATGTCTCAATTAGGCTATATCATGCTAGCTCAGGTATAGGTTCTTACAAAGGCGGTCTATTTCATTTAAGCACACACACTTATTGCAAAGCTTTAGTATTTCTCAAATCCAGATCCATCATTCATTCTATGGAACCAATTGTTGGAGTCAAAATATGGCTTTTATTGGTGGTTTGAGAAAACATATGCTAGTTACAAGGACAACTTTTCTTCGAGGTATACTTTCTCTCTGTGGTATTCTGCTTCTTGCTTGTTTTTGGTCGAAGGATGAGATTCTTGCACATAATTGGTTGTATTTCCCAGCTATTGGATGGATAGCTTGGATCATAGCTAGATTAATTGCATTTTATAGGTTACATATATATTTCATCACTTTCAAAGGCAATTTCAAAGCCAATTCCTTTAAAGAATCTTTCTTGTTTAGAGGGTAACAACATCCAAAAAGTTGGATAGCAAAGAAAAAAGACCTATCCCATTATTTACAAACAGCATAATAAACATGGAAAGAGATGATGTTATCTTATCCGGGCAAGACATAGTTTGTATCCTAAAGTATCAGATAAAATAATGTTATTTCCTCTACTTGTACTAGCAATACCCACTTTATTTTCCGGATTTATAAGAATTATTAATTTGCAAGGACAATTGAATCATGATCCCTTGTCTCATTGGCTATATCCATTAATCAACGGTCTGTATGAAATAATTTTTAATAAAATTGGTTGAAGTTTTTATCGAATGCAATAACATTGGTTGGTACAAGTTTGTCCCGACTTTTTATTGTTTATTTCCTATATGGACCTATCCTTTTCCATTCACAGAATATATGGGACAATTTTGAACCTTCATTAAAAGAAAGAGGAAACCCCTTTTTCCATTTCATGTATAATTGGTCATTTTTTCGAAGATATATAGATGGTTATTACAATATCATTTTCATTGGAGGTATACGAATATTAACTAAGATCGGTTTTTTTCTTGACGAATGGGTATTAGATGGAGCTATCAATGGATGACTCACCCCAAATTCTTCGATGGATTAATTGCAAATCCGAAGGTGAAAACAACAAAAAGGTAAGGAGTTTAAGTACACTCCTTAGTTCATAGTACTTCAGGGTCAAGGGGCATGTTTGAGCTTCAAGATGAGGATGAAGACAAGTGACAAGCAAGTCAATTATTCACACAAACCTGCACAAACCAAATAACAAGTTGGTTAATGCACAATTAAAGGATTTTTGGTGCACGGACGAGCCACGAGCAAACATGAATTCATAAGCCTCACCACGATGGGGACTTGGGGGAAACTACCACCTTCCCCCCCTTATAGTATTATTTGTGCTTGAGCCAAGCACCCAAATGTCATTTTGTCCCGAAACTCCCAAGTTGGAAGTCCTAAAATTTTCGAAATTAAGACTCTTGCAATTTTGAAGGCCCATAACATTTTGTGCATACCTTCAATTGAAGCGATGTTTAAAGAAAACTTGTAGCCCTCGTCGATAACTTTCCAATGATATGTGACACAACATCTTCACACAAGTAAGCAGGGCGATTTTTTTACTTTTAGTGGTCGGGAATCAAATTGGCAGTTTGACTCTTGGCCCTTCTTTTGGTCATAACTTGTCTTTTAAGTACCTAAATGGGTCATATGAGCCCATTTTAGACATATAAATTTCAAGAACTTTCCCATGGTATAAAAAAAATTCAATGCAATGAGTTTTGACCCCTATGATTGCTTTTTGAAAGTTCAAAAGTCCATCAAGACTCCAATTCCCAAAGTGGGAACTCACTTGGGAATGTGGGGATTCATTCCCTCACACTCTCTTGCACTCCCGAGAACATGAAATGTGACTCTCGGGCTTCACTTTTGGCCCGCACCTTTGTAAGCCCTTGCCTATGTTGCAAGCCCAAGGCTAAGGTTATAACATTCTCCCCCACTAGAAAAAAAAGGTCAATGTCTCCATTGACAAATCCTTCATTTGGGAGGTAATTATTCAATCCTTCCCCTAATGAGGAACTTAAGCGAAGTCTAATCTTGACCTATATTACTTGACACGACTCTTTTCCCAACCTTACGCCTTGATCACAACAATCAAGCCTAACTAAAGGTATGCCTATCAAGGTACAAGAAGCGACGTTTAGGCTTTGCAAAACCCTAAATCCCAAGCTACGCGATTATAATATGTGAACAAGGTCATGACTTCCCGTGTTGGCCGCCACCACCAACCAATCCTTAGGGATGCACTATATGCATGTGCAGGTCCTCACAAACTCACCTTGTTCTTTTTTTAGGCCAAGGTTTGTCTTAACCCCAAAATGGGAGTCCGATTTTGATTTGGGCTTACACAATAAAATTCCATTTGTCCATGCCACTTCACAACTCCTTTAGTAACACTCATTATGTTCAAAATGTAATCTTTTGAAATTCATGTTTTTTGCACACAAATGTCATATGTCTAAAACACATATGATGCACATGTAAGTAGAATGAAATATAAACGCCTTTCATATGTATATGTGCATGTCCTTCCTTACGTAACATTGTTCGTCAATAGTATATCCAATGTAGCCAATCTTTGTGCAAACTCTTCATGAGTTGAAGAGGAAGAAAAAGAATTAATTTACAACTCAACAAGAAACAACTCAATAAGATCTTGAATGGTGATTTAGCATGTTGTAATCACTTTTTGGCATAATCCAAAAATTGTGTAAACAATGGGATAGGGGCATTGTGATTGACATTTTTCATGCTTGTGTGATCATTCACAATATGACCATAAAAGATGAAGCCATGTTGTCCCTTGAACATTTTTTCATGAATAAAACATTCACATATGTTGGGGTTTCATTTTTATTGAATAGAAAGGTAATGCAAATGAAATAGAAAATTTAAATGGTTATTATGCATTTAGGATTGATTTGATGTGTCACCTCTAGGCTCCCAATCCAACAACCAATGATCATGCATTCAATAAATTTCCTAGTTTAAAACTTGTTGAATTTTTGGTGTTGTTTAAGGTTTTTTGGATTTGTGTGTTTATTTTGCTATCATGCATTTATGTGTTTATGTCACAAAGGAATTTGAGTAACGTTATTCAATTGCCTTTTGTTGTTATGAGCATTGATATTCATGATCAAGCACATTGACATACCCAAAAATGTCACTACAAACCTTTGAAGGTTGTCAAGGAGGGCATGGTATCCCAACATGAATGAAAGGCCAAAGAAAATCGTCTCATTAACCTTGTTTGTCCTTATGTTGTGTGGATGGTATAGTAAGGGTTGTTGAGCAAGCAAATCGGCAATTGTCCTTGCATTAAAAGTCTATTTATAATGAATCATGGAAATGTTTTAAAAATACATAAGATTGTTGCATTTAGGATCTATGTAAAAAATTATTTGTGGTTGAAAAGAGTTATTTCAACATTTGGTAGAAGAAAACATGTAACAAGGAGCAAAAAAAGGTGTCAAATGTTACACATAATCAATCAATATTACACTTTTTTTTTAAAATTATCATTTGAAACCATAGTAATCATGGCAAGTTAATCATTTTTTTCTCATATGAATGATAAAAAAGTTAGAATGAAAATTCATTTGATCCAATTTTAAGTTTTGGTTTTAGTGTAAATTGTTTGAAAATGTACATGTATTACATCAAAAGGATTCAATTCTGTAAAGGATCGTCAAAAGGACTCATGTAATAAAAAAAATTCCATTGAAAGAAATACATATGATAAAAATATATTAGCCACACTCAGAAAAACATTCATGTTTGAAAAATGTAAATTTTTTAAACTTTGTACATTCAAAAAATGTTTCAAAATTGCTTCAAAATTACAAAGCTTCAAGAACCCTTTACCACATATTAATGTGTTATGAAATACATGATGTGCTCAAAAAGGTTATAGCTTATAATATAATAAAACCAAGGAATGTGAATTTTTAATTTTTGGTGATAATTTAAAATTTAGATCACTTTTCCAAATGAAACATTAAATATGTAAGGAACTTGCAATTTTTTAGAAATCATAGTTATTCAATAATGTGTAACCAAAAAAAAATGATGAATTTCAAATATTTAAATATTTTTCAAAACAAGTTATAAATAGTCTCATTCAAAAATTCATTTGCATGTAAAAGTTACTTATGGAAAAAAAAGATTTGTAGTCCTTTTCCAAAATAATGCATTTGACTCCTAATTACATGTTTTGACCTTCTTGAACAGATTGTCATGCCTATATGCATGGCTTCATACATGATAGTCGGTTACGGGCATGTTGATCATCCCTTTAGGGTTAATGTATGTTCTTAGGGTTAATGTACGTTATTAGGTTATTGTACGTTATTAGATGTTTTAGGGTTATGGCTTGTTAGGGTTTTAGTTTTGTTGATAGTTGTATAAAAGGCCAGGCTCTTCCCTTCTCTTATCAATTTTTTTAGAATTCTTTTGTTAGGGAGAATGTCCTCCATAGTTAGGATTGGATTTCTAGATGTTCATGGTGGCTATTACACAACCACCATTTACACACACTACATTTTCTTTCCTTATTTTCGATTCAATTGATTATAGAAAAACTCCTCTATATCGCTTAATGTTGAAAGTGATAGATTTTTCTTGGTTTTTCTCCTTCCTGGCATTGAGTTTCTTGGGTTTCTTTTGTTCTTGAGTTGTTATTTTTTCTTGTTCTTTTTCTACTCTTGTATTGCAACTATAACCAAAAAAAAAGAACAACCATAACTAACAACAACGTAAGCGAGAGAGAAAGGACACCGAAAACGCCCACAGTGGTTGATACTATAGGCTTTTGCAAGCCTAACCTTTTGATCTCATTCACGTGCCTGTTGAATACCTGCTAAGCATCTATGCACTAATCTACATCCAAATTTTTCTTCCTCCTCTTCTTATTTTGTGTTTTAACTTCTTTGTTACTCTAGTTCTTCCTACAAATTTGCCAGAGGACTCCAAATCGGTAAACATTTGGTTTTTGTCATTTCTTCAAAGATCATTTCTTTATTTCCATCTTTGCCAACTCTCTGCACAAATGATGAAAGGAACAAGCTGCAAGATCCATTGAAGAAGCGAAGAAGAGAATAAAAATTAAAAAACATGAAGTAGAATAAAAAAGATTTTTTTTTCTCTTTTGCACGCCATTGCCGTAGAGTTCACGAATGCGGATCGTTTTATAGCGTTGTTATCGTTTGTTGCAGTTCCATCAACGTTGTTGTTCGTCACATTTTTGTTCGACATCCGTTAGCTTTCATCTAACATCCGTCAACGTTCGTGCGTCTAATTTCGTCTATCTGGCCCCTTCCATCCACCAACGTTCGTCCGTCGCCATTCATCCCTATTGACATGTTATATTTTTCAAATTGTATGTATTATGTACATACATATTTGATACCATATTTTTGAAACCATATGTACGTATTCTTCAAAATCATATATAGGTTTTTTAAAAATCAATACGTACATCTACATAGTCTCATATTAATACATCCATCTATGTATTTTGTATTAATACATACATTTACATAATTTTATTAATACATAAATATACAATTTTTTCTTCCTTTATTTTGTCATTTAACACTAGTGATTACAAAAATTGAAAGCTACTTAGGTCACGTTTTCTGAAGCACCTCACATTTCAGTTTCCATTACAGTTGCATTTAATTGCATAGGTTGTGTTAGAAATTTTTAATTAGTGTTTTATATTGCTACAAAATTTTGGGGCATGGGACAACACCATGTCCTCGGATAATGAAAGCATTATTGTTCAGTGAGAGCCAAGGTATCAACTATAAAGTAACACACGATCATTTGAGCCGATTTTTTTTGAACTCGGGATCTTCACGACGGTACCATCAAACGTCTATAACACCACCGTCATCTAGTACAACTCCTACCAAGAATTAAAGTTCATGTTACACTACATCAACGGTACATCATTTAAAGTCCATTTGGAGGGGCTAATCAGTGGGGTATGTTTGCTACCGCACGAACTTTCACACCATCACCATATATTCCGCTACAAGCTATTACCTTTGCACCCATATACATTATCGAAATCAACAGTTCCTTTGGGAGAATTAAAAAGGTCAGCGAAAGGCCAGGTACCATTTCTTTGAAGGAGTTCAAGGTAACTTTTTGAACTGTGGTTTGTGAATTGGTTCAAGTATGGTGCTAATTACACTGAGGCATTCGCATTCAAACAATTGGCATGTTATGTGCATTCTAAAGCATTGGATACCTACGAACAACATTCTTCGAAGATTTTGGGCATCACCCAGATCCCCAATCCAACTTATGCCACAACCATTGCCACCGCCTTTCAAGGTGCACTATAAGTTGCCATTACATATCATGGGATTGTGCTTAATAATCTAGATTTGGTATTTATTTCAGTAAACATTTTTCTTCAACGACTCATTGTTGTTACCACAAACATTCCTCCCACAATTGATGCACCAACTTTTGTTGATCTAGTTGGGGAATTCTTCCGAGTTTTTGAGTTTGAATTTCCGATTAAAAGTTTAAAAACAAAATTGCAGTTTACCACCTTCTATCGACAGAAGGATGAAACCCTCAAGATGTTTTATAGGATGCTTCTCAAGCTTAAAGAGGATACTCAAAGCATCATAGACTTGGAAGCTATCCATCGATATCTTCGTTCGTTGGAAGGTACTCCGACATTCCATGCATAGGTTTTGCAACGGGTTTTTGTAATTTAGCGACTTGTACACTTTGTTGGATGTGTACAACATTTTTGAAAAGCTAGAATTGATTCATGCACACTATCAAGCCAATATTATGAAGCCTCCATCACGTTCAAGGCCTCAGCATCCACCAGTTGTGCCAACTAGATCATCACATTCTTCTTTAAGGGCTAAAGTGGTGCACTCGGTTGCACCCATCCTACCTTTTTGTAACTACTATGACAATCCGACCCACAAAGTTAGTGAGTGTGACATTCCTTTCAAGGATTTCTTTTGTGATTATTGTGAGAATGAGGGACATCAGGAAGCTATTTGTTTTGCCAAGTTTTTGAAACGAAAGCAACTATGATTACCATGGCAAATCTACCAGCATTTTTCGTTGCCCCTCAACCAAAAGCCAAGGCACCTCAACCTTCCATTCAGGCTTTCCCCACCAAGGGTAGCTCTAGTAAGAATGCTAAGAAGAAAAAACATAATGCTGACAAGAGGGAGGTGCTTCAAACCTATGCCACTTAAGTTCAAACTCTACAAAATGAACTCAAATCATTGAAGGCCCAACTTGCTAATTTAAAAAGCAAGTCTTCCTAACTAGCTAGTCATGCCCAACCTGTACAAGGTTCAAGATCATGGGAGGGACCTCCTAGGTTGTTCTATGGCCTTTCACACGATGTCGTGGTTGAGGAATATGTTCTTTCCAATGCACACAATGCTAGTTTCACACCAGAAATTTGCCACTTTTTTTTTCTTTTCCTACTTTGCGGCACAAGAAGCTATTGTGGCACCCAGAGTTTCTCCCACTAGGTAGGTATTCGTATCTAGTTCAAATCTTATTACCATGGCTAGAGGAGCTTGAACATTCATGCCGCAATCTTTTCGCCTTTTCAACACGAAAGAAGAACGCACTTTGTTAGCAAAGGGGGAGGAGACTACTACGCCACAAGCTCCTAGGGCATCAAATTATTGTGTCCTAAGAGTACATGTACATAAGGAAAACACACAATTTTCTATTGATCAACTTATGGAGTGCCAACTTCAAATGCATGAAGTGGCGTAAAAGCTTGTGAGTACACCATTGTTTAGATTTGAAGCTAAACACCAGGGACATAATTGCAGTACTAAAGGATACCCTGAACACCTACATCATGTCCTATACCAATCCTTGATCCACATGCTACAGGGGTCCCATCTAACACCTTGGAAAGACACTCAATTGGTTCACGTGTTAGAGATGGCATTCATAATCTGGTCCCTAATTTTAGCATGGTTAAACTAGTGGGTTGTCCTACCTCTGATTTTACATTCACATATTAGAAAAGAATTAAGAACACCTCACTTGTGGATTTGTTACTTAGCAAAGGTGTTGTGGATAGCCACTCTCTTCACAAAGTCTTTCACTCATTTCCAAAGGTGGTGCCTAGTGAGAGAACTTCCATCACCACCGGAGTTGCCATTCTCGACAATACTAAGTTAAAAATCCAAGTGGGAGGACATACACTTCAAATTTGATTGCATTTACCTTCAATGAAGGTACAAATCATGAGCTTTGCCTATAGGTCAGATGTTTAATCACCAATGCCACCAGTTATGATGTGCTCATTGGGGAAGAGGCCATGTTTCCACCAGGTTTCACAATTGACAACTGGTTTGAACATGCGTACTACCGAATGGATTGGGAGACTGATGGCCACCACTTAGGATACATACCCTTTTATTTACATGGGAACCATAGTCCTATGGCTCACCATTGTATACTAAGGAAACACACACTATTTCCTACATCCAACAAGTTAGCCATTAGTGGATAAAAGGAGATGAAAAAGAAACAACTTACGCCCAAGCTACTAAAAGCTTGAGGGTGGTTCCTACTAACATTCAACATGGACTAGAGGTTTTATAGAGGTTCAAAGTAACCCATGAGCCCTTGGTCAAAATTTTGTCTAATTTTGAAAACATGGAAAACCATGGTGAACCAATTAAACTAGTAGTTCGTTAGTTAATCACCTAGACATTGCCTAAGGAGGGGATTACATTAGTAGAGCTCTTTGGTGGTATTGGTACATGTCTCAAAGCCTTACTACAATTAGGGATGGTGGTTCGGAGGTATTTCAATGTCTGGTGACATTGAGAATGATGGAACTCCCAACCAGATCTCCACAATACTTTGCAACCATCGCATGGAAGGCAAGTTTCACTTTCTTGCCCTCTGACATATAATTAATTCAGAAAAAACATATGGAATTACTTGGCCTCGTGGACCTCATCATTATAGGTTGGGAGTGTCCAGGATCTTTAGCAGCTACATTTGGAAAAGGTTTGAGTGACACAAGATCCGGTCTTTTCACGGAAATGGTACGATTGATCACCTAGGCTCAATCCATTTCTCCTACACTTGGTTATGTAATTGAGAACACCCCTTCTTAGCTTGACGAAAAGGAGAAAGTCCAGGAACATTACACACTAGTAAAACATTACCTTGGAGAGCCGCTCCTACTCGATGCGGCACAATGCGGTTCTTATGCGCATTGGTTGCGCAATTGGTGGACTAACCTTGCACCACTTTTAGTTCTACAATTGGCTCTAAGATACACCATCAAAGACCTTAACTTGCAGGTTTATCACATATTGCATGATTAGAGTTCTTGCCAACCAGTTACAAGGCAAGAGAAAACCTCCTTGGTTTCCTATGAACACAATAAGAAAACCAAAAGGTGTTTGGCCCACCTTTGTATCCTTCTTAGGAGCACACACCTTTCAAGGAGATGGACCAAGCCTGGTGTATCGTCATGCTTCAACCACTTGGGATGAACCAAGCCCAAAAGAAAAAGAAACGACTATGGGGTTCCAAACTGGCACTTCTACTCACACCAAGGTGACTAGATTGGAGCATAACACTTTACTGGGGAGAGGCATGGACTTGAATTCCCTTACATGGTTATTGGTAACTTGTGTATTCTTTCAAATGTACACAACACCAACATTGATTCAATCAACTTACAATTTTGGTGATGCAACTACATGACACCCCGACTAAATACACTTGCCTATTTTCAACACTCTACACTTCAATTTTAATGTTGGGGGGGAGGAGGTACCATGTAAATTGACTCAAGTTGTTTTTGATACACCTGGAGGTACATCAACTTATGGAGAAACAATTACAACCTTTTATGAATCTGTGTAATTGGATAGTGGAGAACCCAATACATCAGGTTCTTCAAACACACTTTCCAACTCCATTCCATGTGTTTCCAACTACCCTTTCATTATGGGGAACCAATTCACCAAGAAGGAGAGAGACCATGTCATAGACTTGCTAATTAAGTATGAGAATGTGTTCGCATTCTCAATGACAAACTTAGGTGGGTGTAAAACCATGCAATTCTCTATAGACCTTACAAATGAGACACCCATCTATCAGAGGAGGCATAGGTTAAACAAGCATGAGTGGGAACTAGTAGATGAAAGATGCAAAGAGCTCCATGAAGCTGGTCTCATTCAGCCATCAAATTTTGATTTCATAACCACTATAGTAATGCTAGCAAAGAAGGATTCAACTAGATTATGGATTGATAAAAGGATGTGTGGGGATTATAGGCCTTTGAACTTGGTTACACCTCAAGACATGTACCCCATGCCCATCCTTGAAGAATTGTTTAACAACATTGGAGATTCAAACATCTTCATAATTATGGATATCAGGCAAGTTTTCAACCAAATTATGCTCGTTGCGAAGGATTACAAGAAAACGACATTCCATGGAAGCAACAAGTTATGGGAATGGCTTGTGATGCCTTTTGGATTAAAGAATGCACCTATCTTCTTTCAACGAGTCATGGACCAGGTTCTCGAAAAGGGCATATTTCCTGAAGTGCTAGATGATGTCCTACTATATAGCAAGGGACTCCTATAACATTTGGTTCATCTTGAGGAGTTATTCAAGAGGCCCCACAAAGTCAATATGAAGATCCATCCTAAAAAGTGTGAGTTTGTTGTCACCTCGATAGTCTACCTTGGACACAAAATTTTGCCAAATGGTATTATGGTTCATTGGGCCAAAGTAATAGCCATTTTGGAGATGCCCAATCATACTAATGTTCACACTTTGAAGAGCTTCATTGGACTATGTAATTACTATAGGATTCATGTCCAATATTTCAATACTATTACTCATCCTTTCTATGCATTGTTAAAGAAGGATGATGTTTGGACATGGAGTGAAAAGGCTCAAAAAGCTTTCAACACACTCAAGGAAAAGCTTTCAAAGTTCCCCATTTTGAGAGACCTAATTTCAACAAGGTCTTCATTCTACACACTAACTGGAATGCTCTTGGTATTAGTGTTATTCTTGGCTAACTTGATGAAGAAGGCAAGGAATATGTTATTGCTTATGCATCCTAAAGCAACAACAAAGATGAGAGCAACTACTCTTCATACGAGGGGGAATGTCTTGATGTTGTATGGGTCGTCATACATTTCAGGCCATATCTTTATAGCACCAAGTTCACTTTGTATATCGACCATCAACCTATCAAATGGTTGATGACCAACAATAAGCTTATTGGTAAATTAGTTCGTTGGGCATTTATACTTCATGAGTATGATTTCAAGGTTATTCACTGACCTGGTATTACACATCAGAATGCAGATACCATGTCATGGAAACCCCTCACTACCTTTGAAGATTTATCAGAAACCAGGTAACACTTTGACCAAATTTTAATAATACATGTATTTTATGCATCTAGTTATCTTGCACTACTACAATGTAACTTGGTTGAGCATCCCATTATGCATATATGGGAGGACTTGGACACTCTGAGATTTTTTCAACATGGGGAATACCCTCCCCGAATTACATCAAATCATCAGGATTGCATACAACAGCGGTCCAAACGCTACTCATGGAAGGAAAATCGCCTTGTTCAATGCTTACCACAAGGCAACAGAGTGGTTCCGCCACCACACAAACGACATGGTCTTATTCAGAAGGTACATTTGGAGTTTAGACATTTTGGAGTTAAGCATACTTATAGCCTTCTCACTCTTCATTACCATTGAAAAGGTATGTATGCTCAAGTCCGAAACGTCATTGCTTGGTGTGAACAATGTGATAAAGTGATAACTTCTATCTTCTCTTGATAACTCATGCTTTTCCCACTCCCTATTTAAGGCATGTTCTATCGTTGATCATGTGATTTAGCTGGAGAATTACCACAAACCTCCAAGGGTAATGTCTACATCATGAGTATGATTGAGCATTTTTCAAAGTGGGTTGATCTTGTTGCGTTGCCAAACAAGTCATCACATAGCACCATCCATGTTTTCTTACAACAAGTCCTAAGTAGGTTTGGGGCTTGTGACGAGTGTTTTACTAATCAAGGATTAGAATTCAAAGGATAATTCCAAGACCTACTTGATCATGTTTTCATTGACCATTATCGGACTTCAAAGGTTATCTTGAAGTTAATGGCCTTGTAGAGAGGATGGTTTAGACATGTAAGACGAGATTTCGGAAGATTTGCCTCACTGGGAACAAAAAAGATTGGGACATCGCTTTACTTTACATTGCCATGGGTTATAGGATGTCCAAACATGCCTCTTTGTTTCATTTCGTTCCTTATTTTTTACTTTTTGGAGACATCCCATTCCACCCTCTTCCATTGTTGCTCAAATGGACTCGGTTGTGGACTTAGACTCCCTAGCCACTTGGGCTAGGGTCATCGTAGAAAACGTTGTTCCATTCAGGAAGGTTATTCCCATGGCCATGGAGAATTTGTCCATTGCACAATGTTGAAACACCTTAGTATGCACACACATGCGAGGTGGAAGTTACAAACCTAAGGTGAGACAATTTGATGTTGGTGATTTTGTGTATCTCCTGTGGCAACCTAATGATACTCTAGACATTTCTCCCAGTCACACTTTTTTGAAGATTAAGATGATCAGGCCTTTAGGTGTGTTGGAGTTGCAAAGAGTTGATGTGCGCCTTGCCATTTGCCAAACTTGGATCCTACCATCATCACATCGACTTAAATTCCTCCACTTAACTATCCATGTCAGGTATGTTGGAAGACAAAGGATGTTGATCAAATGTTGCTTTGCGATAATTGTAATGGTGGATACCATCTATTATGCCCCAAGCCGGAGCTCATTCAAGTTCCCATTAACATTTGGTATTGTTCATCATGTTCTCTTGCATCACTTTGATTTCTACTTAGACCATGCCACGTTTTTCCCGGCTCAGGTCTAGGGGGGGATATATGAGAATTTAATCTCAACCTCCTTTTGTGCATTGTATATATATGTGCATGCATTTGTTTTTGATTGATTAATTTCTACCTTTGATTAGTTTTAGTCTTTTTGTTTAGTAGAATTTATTATGGATTTACACCCTTACGACACCGAACGTCACGACACTACACGTCACAACAAGACACACATACACACAACTTTCCTCCTTTTGTGATGCTAAAGGCTCACTAAAAGATAAGATGGGCCTCAACAACAAAAATGAAGTATTTACTTCAAAATGAGGTCTTCATTTAAAATCCCCAAATAAAGATAAAGTTGAAAGGTTGATGTAAGATGTAACCATGGATTTATTTATCATAATAGGATAAATCTTTACCTTATGTCAATTCTATTGTTTTTTACTTGTGATAGTTTTTGTGACAAAGATGAAGATCATTCTTATGTTATTGTTTTTGCTCTTGGAGAAAACAAGACACTACTAGAAGATTTTTTTCAACAATACTATTGATTTACCCACATTTTGTGTATTTTTACATAGGGTTGTTTTCTTTAAAATCTATGTAGAAAAAAATTGTAGTTGAAAAGACTCATTTCACCATTTGGTAGAAGAAACCACTTGAGTGTTTTGTTTTTGATTTTTACAAAACTCTTTATGCAAACACTCGACATTAAAACATTTTATAAAAAGACCATATTTTGATATTTCTAGAGAATTTGACAATTTACAGCCAATTCAACATTTAAACTCTTGGCATTCACTAGATTTATTCAGTGACCTTAACACCAATCCCATTTCCTTGGTGTTTTGCTTTAAAAATGATGTGTTAACTAATCAACTTGATGTGGTACAACTAAATTAATTATTCAAAGAGAATAACTTTGGAATCATTATTTAGAAGTTAACATAAATATTTTATGATTAAAAAATGTCACATTATATTATTAATTGTAAATGTGTATATAAAATGAATGCAAATAAGATGAATATAAATCATCCAAAATCATTTTTTAAACACATATTAAGCAATAAAAACTTTGGTTACAATTTCTAAAAATGATTTGCAATATTTTATATTCATGAAATTTATTTCAAATTGATGAAATGTTCCCATAAACTATTTTGAGAATCATTGTAAAATTATATTAAAAAAACCTCAACATGCAATTTAATTTACCATGTCAAGACATGGAAGATTATTAGTTGTTAAATGTTTTGTGGGTTTTATTTACATGTTTGGATTAGTGTTGTGAAGGTATCTAATTTTTAGTGTTAAATTGAGACATTTAGGTTGTTGTCACTTGGACCCAAGTTCACATCTTTTTGTTAGAACTGACACAAAAATCGAACATTGAAACTATTCTTTTGCAAGATTTGGATTAGAAATTGGAATTGTGAAAGAACTATTTAGTAAACATGGGTAAATTCTTTAAATAGGCAAGCTGAATTTTTTTAAAAGTCGAGAAGTAGGCTCAACTTCAAAGTTAAATTTCAAATTTTATTAGTTGTTGAACTCCATACCTATACAAACCTTGATTTCAATTTGATTAATTTGTTTTTTTGTTATACAATATCTAGCATCAGGGAATGTATAATGTCTACATGGAACCAAACCATTGTTTTGAACTAAACCCAAAGGTTCTTGAATTTGAAAAAATGTGTTAGAATCAGAATTGTAAGGTTTTTAAATGGGAAGAAAACTTGCACTTGGAAAACCTCCACTTCAAAAACAAAAATCAAAACTAGGATCATAATTTCTTTTTCAAAAAACTTGCACAACATTAGTTTGGACCCATCATAATAATTGTGTTAACTGGTGTGGATGGTAATTAATCATAAATCCTCACTTAGTGATAATCAGTGGATATGTTTCAAGCACTTTGTAACGAAAATTTTCTATTTTTCAAAAATTATAACAATTCAAAAAATAATTAGATGTCAAACTCATGAATTATAAAGGTTCTAGTGTCTTATAGTTAACAAGAATAGAATATGAAAAAAGAGGAATGAAGTTTACCATTCTTTTTCAAAAAAACATTCATTATTTAACACATATGTATGAAAGCTTGCCCTTTCTTTTCAACTTTTAGACTAAGTACAATTGGGTGCATACTTGACATTAAACTAATTTGTCAAAAAATTTATTTTAAAAATATTTTTTTGACATAAATACAAGAAAATCATTTAAAAATTTCAAGTAAAAACATGAAACCATTGACATCTTTGATGAGTTTATCATAATTCAACAATAAAAAAATTAAAATTAATACAATAAAAATATGCTACAAGTATATTTGAGAATGATCAATCAATATAATGTCAAAATTACATTTACATGTTAAAAGTTTGACTATGTTTGTGCATGTTGCAAGTACAAGGACATGAATGACTAAAAATGCATAAAGCAATGGGTCTGATTTCAACCCGTCTGGTGAACTTGCTTTTATGCACTTTGAAAATGATGAACATCAATAGACAGGTCAATTCTGCAGCTTCATACCCTAATTTAGTATCATTCCCATCTTCTGCATTTATGTTTGACATCAATTTATGAATTGAAAATAATCACATGAAATGCTCTTCCCATATGGCCT
>Ga0209208_10005987_pt1 | contig 16832 bp, 12 predicted proteins | sample S1TSphfallax_3_FD_187694 | JGI IMG/M metagenome (GOLD analysis project Ga0209208, IMG submission 187694) | Host-associated microbial communities from peat moss isolated from Minnesota, USA - S1T2_Fd - Sphagnum fallax MG (SPAdes) (version 2) | ecosystem: Host-associated > Plants > Peat moss >...
CCATCAATGCCGGCCGCCATGCAAAACCCACTGTCCAGCATCCTTTTCCAAAAATCAACAACAGCTTATGCAGGATCAAAGCAAAAGTAGCCGCCATGCAGCAAACGGCTTAATTAGACAAAACAAACTGCTTCCCTGATCAGGGACATCCAGAAGTGGATGTAACCTATTTTAGGGTTACAAGGGGTTTGATAAATCTTGGGAGGTTTAGAAATTCAAAAAACCTTGAGACAAGGTGGCCTAAAAAGTACAATTTGAACATTTTTTTTAAATTCCATGTTTTCCATTTTTGTGGAAGCAATTTTCATCCATTATTTGGATTTATTTTAACCATCCACTTGTCATCCATATAATAGTTGAACAAATTAGATTAGTAAGGGGATTAGTAGGCTAATTGGTGTACACCCTACCTTCAACTGGACATTAGACAATTAGGAAAATAAGATTGGAAAATTTTCAAACATTTCAACCCTTGTGACTAAACAAAGACATTTAAATTAATTAATTTCAAATTTAATTTTCATTAATTGGGATTTTTTTATATTCATATATTTGGCATACAATGTTGATTTGGAAGGACATTTGCACCAATGAAACATGGATGTGTAAGGAGAATTTCAGTTTGTTTGAAAACAAACCAATTTGAAATTTGTTTGGCAGGTGTGAGGGCATGGTGCATGTGGAACCAATTTTTTGTCACAATTTCAACATTTTAATGCTTATGTTGATAAACACCCATTCTTGTAATTTACAAATGGTGGAATGTCATGTCATCAACAAATAAGGAAGATTTATAATTCCTATTGTAATTCTTCTATAGGAATTGCAAAAATGGGAATTCATATTGCACAGAAATTCATTTGCACTTTGTGTTGTTTTCAGGTTGCACTTAGGTTTAAACCATGTTCATGGAAAATATTCAGTTTGGTTGGGCTTGTAATTCAATGATGAGATCTTAGGACATAGTTTCAAGTATTACATGAATAATTTATAATTCCACGACAAGTTTTCGAAACACAAATTATCACATTGGGGTTTACTAATCAAAACTCACCCATGCATTTTTTCACTAAACAAGGTTGGATGTTAGTAGGGAAAAATATAGGTTGTAAAATATTTTGGTGTTTTGGATATTCTAAGTTTGATCACTAATTGTCCCGTTGATTGTTTGTGATGGTGAATGATGTTGATGGTTAGTATATCACAATTTTTGTGTTTATATTGTGCCCAAGTTTTGTTGGCCTTATGAAATGTTTTGTGAATGTAAATGCCCTTTTAGATTAGGGTTATATTAAACCCATAGGTTCAACATCCTAGTTTAAGGTTAAGGTTTGATTACCTTGGATTTAAGGTTAAGGTTCACCACAAAGGTGATACATGATTTTCTAACATGGGAAATTTTCAACTATATCAATGGGTTTATTAGGTTGAAAATGAAGTTCAAACCACCCGCACCACCATCATTTTCATATAGGGAGATTCTTAAGATTCAAAAAAAAGTCCATTGCTAAGTTTATCCACCATTGTTGTGATACATAGAAGACATTTATGGAGTCACAAAGGGATTTTAATTTGTTGATATTAAGGGGTATTTAACATTAGTTTATTCCCTATTATTTAATTATAAAAAATTTCAAGTTTATTTTGTGAATTAAAGGCAAAACAATTTTCCAACAATATTGCTTCCAATGGTGGCATAAAATCTCTCATATGCCAACCTTTGGAACATTGATCACAAATCAATATAATGGTAGCCCCATAGATTATCCATATATATAAAATATACAACATAATCTAATGCGAACAATTGCCAAAAATGGGTTAATTTGGCCATCCACATTTTAAAAATGACATGGTGCTCAATTACACATGCTTTTTCCATGTTTGATCATCTTAAACCCTGCGACAACAATAGTCTAGGAGGCAAATATACCTTCTACACAACGTTTTTTTTTTTCATCTTTGGATTATGGCATGGGAGGCAACAACGAGCAGAGTGTGGATTCACATGTGGCAATAATTTTAGCTTTGTGGTAAAAAAAAAGGTTTCAACCATTATATTATAAGTGCCTTTGGGCGATGTTATAACCATATAAATTGCAAGAGTTGGACCTTGCTTCTTTCTACTTGGTGTGTACATCTGGCTACCAAATCTTTGCATCCTTCACTTTCTGGCTATATATATTATTCTTATCCTAATAATATGGTAAAAAAATGACTAAGGGATTGCAAAATAGCATCCATGTATCAAAACAAAAATGGGCTGACCCAAAACTTGTTGCAATCATGGAAACTAAAGACAAAACATTATTCATATTGGCCCCATCCATTTGTTATCATCACATTAGCCTAGCTCTCAAATGTAATCACATATGGAAAAATTTCTAGAATGAAGGAATTTTGTGCATACATAATAACAACAAGTTGCATATGAAGGTTCAATCGATTCTGGAATTTGCTTTTCAAAAATGACACAGAACTAAAACACCTTTCATCCTCAACTGAGCCAATAATATGAGTCATGGCTATCTTTATTAACTTTAGGTATTCTAGAAATGTATGGGACATGCACTAAAAGAAATTTGGAAATAAACAACTACAATTTTAGTTGCAAAAGACAAAATTTTAGTCATAATGAACACATGCGACTACAAACCTTGTAGTTGCCTTGGATATGTGGCAAAAAACAACTAGTCGTAAAAAACTCCATGTGGCATGTACAGTCACCCTTGTAGTCATATATCACTTACAACTACATAAAATATTGGGCAACATTTTTAAAATAATTAAATTTAAATTATTATTATATATATAATCACATTTTATTAAGTACATTATTTATATTTATATAAACAATGCAATATAATAATTCATTTTATTGGTAATTTCATACATTTTTAACCTATGATTTGTTGACACATGTCATTATCTAGGTTAGGTTTAAAATTTAACTTAGGTTGTTAAGTAGGCCACCTAGTCTAGGTACCTAGGCAAGCTTAGGTAGGCACTTAGGTTAAATAACCTAATTATGTAGGGTACATACAATCAACATACCATCATTGACCACAACTATGTAAACTTGTGAGGTTTGATCTTTAGACCCCATGGATGGATATTAACTCATTTGCCATCAAACAACCCCACTTCATGTTCAAATATAGTGGAATGCATTTTATTTAACCCATAGTTGACTTTAAACATTGCACAAACATCAATTTCAATATTTCATATTTTATTGATATTTGTCCAAATGGAAAAAAATTAAATTGATTCTTAAAGTACTTTCAATAACATACATGATTAAATATATATTTTTTCCAAAAATATACATTAATTTGAATAAATGTTTTTTGAATTTTGTTAAATTCAATTACATTCCAATGATGATTTGATGGATCTTTTTTCAAGCACATGATTTATAAATGAAAAATATTTTACAAGTAATATTTAATAATAATAAAAAATAAATAATTTATCTCCCACATATTAATCTTTCATTTCATTAAAAAAATAGTATACAATGTGATTATAATATATCATAATTTTAATTAATTCACATATATTTTTTGTAAATGGATAATATATCTATCACATTTCAAATAATAATATATTTAAAAATATCAATTATAATATTTATTATGTATATATTTTTTCTATTTTAGATTTTAATCTAAATCACATTTAGTAATGTTAGATAATTAATGAATTTGATGGAATTTTAAGTTTTATATTTTTACAAATATAATATATAGAATTTATCTAAAATTATGGTAAAAGTTTTATGATCAAATAAATGATATATTTCTTAGACATCTTGAACCTCTATTTGATTAAAAAAAATATCATACTTGATTATGATTATAATAAGTTGTAATTTTACCATTAAAATTTAATTTACATGTATAAAATATAATTAAATAATCATCATATATAATATTTAAAAATAAATCATAACTCAAATATGTTTAATAAAAATATAATAATTTGTATTATCAATGTCAACAAACAATACAAAATACCAATAAATAGTCAAACACAAGTTGATTAGTAAACAAATATTGCAATTCCAAAGATGCCACATATGTTTTAATCATCAAAATATTATAAATTGAAAAAATATTGGCCCTAATTGCCAAAACAACTATGATAGGTTGCAAAAACAACTAAGTTTTCACCCATCCAATCCAATGATATCCATTCACAATATTGAATGAAAATGTGCACTTTCATTTTACTTTTCCATCCAAACATGTAATAGTCACAAATTATAATCGCATTTCCAACTTCGCATGCTTTGCCCATACATTTATTTGTATATTTGCTTAGCTTGAACTCATGCATCTGGTTGAGTGCATCTTAAAACCCTGCCTAAACCCTAAACCCCTTGTCCACAGGCTGTGAAGTTGCTGTTGTGGATGTGAACAATCTGAGGAAAGTTCAGATTTTAGCAGTAAGTTGAAAGACATCTTGTAGAGGTTTTCTGCTGTTTCAAAGCACAGTAATATTCTCCTGGCAATGGATGTTTAGATGCTGAATTTTCACTCCTCCTGGCTTAGTTCTTCTCCTGTTTGTTGATGAGCCTAGATGGAGGCTTTTTGTCAGAAAGTGCTTTGCTGCTTGTGACAGAGATTGAAAGTCCAAATTCTTAACCATTTTGGCAACATGACAATGCAGGTTTCTAATGGTGTGGATCATAAGGCCCTCACATCAGCCTAAAGCCTGAATCCTAAACCTTATACCCTATACCCTAGACAGTCCTGCAGGTATGTAGCAGCCATTCTTAGTGGCTTCTCACTGTAGTGCTACCACTCCTGTGCAAGTAATATTGCTATCTTACTTGCAATCTAGATTATGTTTCAAGGTTTGAGTGCAATAATTGTTGCTGACACTTGTTTGGCCCTGCCAGGCAATGCAGATGAGCAGACATGACCTCTTGTGCCACTGCGCAGCTTGGCAGTCACCAAAGGTGGCCGAAGCACTCCAGGAAGGGTACTAGTGGTTATTACAGCTGAGATCAACTGGATATCAAAAGACATTGTTGTGGGAGAAAGAGGTACATGTTAGAAGATACAGCAGTTTTGCCGTTGAATATTGAATTCTCAGAGTCTTCAATAGAAGTGTTCTTTGCTGTGATGTTGTGATAATGCAAACTCAGCTAGCTGGTTTGAAAGTGCACCACAATCCAGGACCTGTTTTGAGTTTCAGTTTAAGGCTGCAATGTTCAAATTGTTCAAGAATGCTTTGAGGCAAATTGCTTTGGTGATTTTTTTGGATTTGAATCCTAGGAATTGTTTTGGGTCATCCAATTACACATTTCAAGTGATGTGCTTTTGAAGTTAAGTCAGATGCAATCCCACAACTAGCCAAAGCATACTCAATGAGCTTTGCAGTAGCAATGTCAATGGTCACACTCTTTTCCTATAATGCAGTTCTGTATCTTTGTAACTGCTGAAGAACTTTTGTCAGCTCTTTGCAAGCACAGGGTTTTGGAGTAGAAGTGAACTGAATTTTAGGTGTAGCCATAAATTCTTTTAGGACTTCAGTTTCAAGCATATTTGAGACAATGGGAGTGACAATTCATGCTTGACTGAACCACTATGTCAGGATGTACATGCTTCTCAAGGACTTTGGACTCAAATGGTTATTAGTTGAGTGGGTACAATTCTTTTTACCCACATGCTCATTGTCAGCTGAGGAATGGATGGGGAAGAATTTGGCATTCTATTTTATAAAAAAATGTTGAACTTGTCTAATTGTCAAGAAACTGCAGATATCCACTGTTTTGATTGGAATGAAAAATGTGCACTGTTGATCCTGTACAAACATGTACTTGTGCTCTGTTGTTGTTGGCTTTGCAGTGACTGCAGGAATGCCATATGTGTTCATGGTGGTTGCTGCTCTACCCCCCAGTCTCTAAATTTCTGCACATATGACACATGTGAGTTTTTTCCATTTGAAGCTTAGTTCTCACTCTTCCTGTACAGATGCTCCTTTCTCTCTCTTATGAGTTGGAAACCTGGCAGGACATTTGAACTGGAGATAGGTTTATTGACACTGCCAGCCAGAGGGAGTGTTCTCTTATGACCTTCATATTGCTTAGTCAGGAGGAGATGACCTGACAGTTAGTGAAAGCATGACCCAAGAATGGTTGGCCTTGACAAAATGCCCTTATTGAAGTTGGTGCATGAGAATCTCATTGTCTACAACAGAAGATCAAAATCCTTCCTATCTGAACTGAGATTGGGTCTGTATCCAACTACAGAATTCCAGAACTGCATTGCTAACCAGAACTCCACAACAGTGCAGCAATGCTGAAGCAAATCCTTGATCCATGCTGGTTGGAAGCATAAGAAAAACTCTTTTTTCATGGGTCATGCCTAGTTATTGATGGAACAGCCTTTTGAGAGTTTGTGAAGCTTCTGTGTATTGTTTGGGATTTGGGTTATTAGCATTTATAAGTTGGTTATGTGCATATTGTTCTGGTTTCTGTGTTTACAGTTTGCAGGAGCAATTTGTGTTATGTGGGTTGCTCTGAATCTATGTGAACTCTATAACTGCAAAGTTCTGCCACTTCCTCTTTTGTGATGCCTCATGTTTGTGGAGGGCAATGGGTCTTGGATAGTTCTATTCCTTGGAGTATCATTCAGGAGACTTAGAAATCATCCCTGATTTTACATTGTTATGTTACAGTTTTTTCCTGCATCTATGTGGAGTCCTCTTAAGCAAATAAGTACTGCTAGTGTGTCCATGAAACGTCCTTCATGTTTGTAGACTGTGGATGATCTCAACAAGGTTGTTTGAACTTCCTTGAGTCCTTATGTTCATTGCAAGATCCTGGTAGTTGTCTCCCTTTGTGTTTGATTGAGAGAATGACCCATCAATCTAGATTACATGGACCTGACATTGTCAAGTCAAGGACAGAATCTTGTGTTAGTGTGGGTCTTTGCACAAATTGGCCTTTTGACTCCACAGGCCCTGGAACATTTTGCAGCTAGCTTCATTTCCTAAACTTTATTGTGTTCTTGGTTGAGCTACAATAATTGTGCAGATGGGGTTCATGGTCAACCTGGTGGAGCAGGTGATGTCTCTTATCCTCAGTATATCTCTCAGGAGTGCTTTCCTTTTTACTTCTTGTCATACATTTGTCCTGCACAGCATGGTGTCTGAAACATGAAACACTACTTGGGGGAACTGAATGTGTGTTGGGGATGATGCAGTAGATTTCATGCAAGGACCACAATTCTGCCTGCAAAAAAAGACACACCTTGGATCATAGATAGTTTCAAGAAGTTGAATGTGGACTTCATGTCTTGAGTAGGAGATCCCGACCTATAAGGATCCACCAACTGAATAGTAGTTATGTTTGCTAGATTTGTTCTGTATACTGGTTCTACGGGCAGTGAAATTACTCAGTGCAGTTGCAACATGTTCACTCCTCTTTAGGCCAAAGAATAATGTCCCATCAATTTGTTGCTTCTTTATCCTCAACACATTCTAGATGTCGTTGGGCATCATCATAAAGATCTTTCTTCATCATTGTAAGATCCCGTAGCAGGAGGGAAATTAGCTGTAAGCCTCAGGATTTATGCTCCTATCAATGGAGCCTCCTTGGTTGTTATGTCCAGGAAGGCCCTGAAGTTCTTGCAGGGGTCTGTTTCACATAACCCAAGCAGATACTGTAGTACCTGGGCCAGTTCAACACTAATTATATTATGTTCAGAAATGATGAAATGGAATAAAATACCCAAGCGGGTTGGACTTCTGAAGATTTGCAGGAACCAATTTTGGATGGTACTTGTGAACTTGATTTTTTGACCCTGAAGAAGTTTTTCTAGGCAGGTACTACGTACCCAAGTTGACTTTGTTAAATAGCACAAAATTTGAGGTTTGTTTCAGATGAAGACATGGTGTGCGATGCAAAGACAGTTTCTTGTTAAAAATTGGGTATGCAGATCAGGATGTTTGGCTGTTGACTTTCAATCCTAGTTCATAATCTTCTACTCGAGATTCGAAAACAACAGATTGTTGCTGACATCCCAGTTCATAATCTTGTGTTGGAGACCAGAAATACAATGGATTGTTGCTGCTCTTTGTCCATTTAAAAAGGATGTGGGGTTGTTGGACACTTGGTCTTGTTACACTAACCAATTTTGCTAGTTGATTGGGGAGGTGGTTGTTCTATTGACAGCACAAGTGCTGCTATAATCAAACTTTCAATGATTGTTATGGACCTTGCATACTTGGGACAGTGATGGCACAGCCCACACAACAACAATGAGATACTATATGAAGGCACTCCTCTCATTGGGGATCTGATGGATGTGGACATGCATGCAGCATGATGCTCTCTCTGAGTGTGATTGTCCATTTCAGCATTCCTATATACTAGTTGGAGATCAACACTATTCTAGAGGATGGAGCCCATGTGCTGACACAACACTACTTGGTGATCATGGATTACCAATTTTTGGTAACAAATTATCTCTTAAATAATTTACTTTAATCAATTTAAATCTATTAATATTTTGACATTGTGTCAATTGATCGACACTGGTAACATGAAGCCCAATTATGTTTATTTATAAATATTTTTATGAAAAAAAAGGAAAAAGAACTTCATGATATCATTGTTGGTCAAATTTATGAAATAGTGAAGATTCAAATGTATTTTTAGTGGCCAATGTTTAAATGCCAAGTGGCATAACTTGGGTGGCCAATGTTTAAATGTCACATGGCAAACTTGGGTGGCCAATGTTTAAATGACATATGACCAATGTTTGATGAAACAATTAGGGTTTGACCAATCACCCCAATGACCATGACACAAAACCACCCGTAGAACCATTAATTATACATAGTGCTTGGGCACCCTAAAAAAATCACAAAAAAAATATTAAACCAAACCACCCAATTGCCTATATAGTGGTTTCCTTTATCCCACTAGGGACCAACCATTAACCTAAACCACTAAGCCTATAGTAAACTCACTATAGTTGTACCATGACAAAATGAGTGGTTTGCACATGTTTTCTAGTAGTGTTGTGTCCAAGGCTTGACATCATGTTCCATTTGTGTTGAAACCATAATTGGATGGCATAATATGCCATTGGTCATTCCCTTGTTTAACTTTGGGTTCTTTCACTAATGAAGGCATTTGACACATCATAAAACCTTTAGATATCCAAGCTAGAAAAGAAACTACTCCAAAAAGAAGACAAAAGTCATTGTAAAAATATAAATTAATGATTTATTGGATGATGAACGAAGTTATGATTTGGAAAGTGGCATTAATAGTGAGGAGGAACTCTCCAATTTAGTTTGATGGTTTGCAACCATTTCATTTAATTTCATGAAATTGTGGTGTTAGTCTTAAGGATGGTGCCAATCTTGATCATGGTGTTGGTGGTGTTGGGCTTAATCATGGTGTTGGTGATGTTAATTTTGATCATAATGCTCCATCAAAATTGGAGGAAGATTTACCAAATGATGGTAGTTTTAAATTAATAGTCTTACATTTAAAGTTCATAGAAATTTGAACTCAACTTTGTCACCCGAATATTTTTTGGATAGTACAAAGTGTCAAATAATTGTTTTAATATGGACAATTAAAATGAATAGGGTGATAGGTTGGTAATTGCAACATGAATTTCATGATAAACAAAGATTTTATTTAGGTTATGGAGGAATTCAAGGGGAAGTTGCGAGTACATGGTGAATCTTAGGCTATGCCACAATGGTAATTCATAACTGTAGGAGATTTAGGATGCATCGAATGGTGTGAATTGAGTAATTCGCCTTGTTATTAAGAGGCAATTGACAAATCGAACTGTGCAACCATGGTAATGTTTAACGTTAATAATTGAAGACCATGCAAAAATTGAAGGGTCTTTAGTTTCATAAAAACCTTTGTAGATAATTTCAGGTTCATCGCCAGAAATGGGGTCGACTTACAACAAGATCACTAAGGTACGAGAATTTGGAATAAGTTTGAAGGGGTTCAACTTCAATATGAGGACACACCTCTTGAGGTTTGGGATCCTCATCACAAGGGTGCTTAATTAGTGTCAAATCTAGGGACGATTCTTGGGGTGATTTTTTGTTCATTTATGCAACTCCCGTAAAACACAGTCATGCGTGAACCATGAATTCAAGGAAAAAAAAATCTTAGATCAAAATCAATTTGGCAATGTGTGTGTAAGATTTGGTAGTTCAAAATGCGTGATTATAATTTATAAGTGAAAAAAAAACGCGAAATAATGGTTTAGAACCATGGTAAAACAAAACCCTAAAATTAATGGAATAAAGGTTTAAGTAAAATCTTATGGGGTAAAAAATGGAAAAAGGTGAAAATGATGCTTTTACTTTTCCTTCTAAAAGCAACCAAACATGGAACATTCCAAGGGCCACCAAGCTTGGAACCTGCTATTGGCCACCAAGTTGGGGTTTTCCCTTGCTTCTATCCTTTTCTTTCTTTTTAAAGACATGAATTTGGATAATTGGTCTCTTTATTTTTTAACGTGATTTCCGATTTGAATATTTGAAAACTTGTTCCTACAACTTTCCGTGGGAGGAAAAGAGTAATGAGTCCTAATAGACGGTGGAAAAAGGGAAAATATATTGGATCATTGTAGTACCTTTGAAAGAATGGAAATGAGTAGGGGTAGATTTGGAGTTTGAAATTTTAAAGAATGTTCATGAAACCTCTTGGGTTTTGTAGCATAATTTTTTAAAATTTAAGTGCAGAGTTTAAGATTTGGCAAGTTAGTGAGCCTTGTAATTAGCTTTCCAATGAACCAATGCAAGCTAGATTTGAGTAGAGTATATGAAAGAAACAATGTTTTAAGTGATTGGAGGTCTGTTGTCAAATGAAGCTTTTTGTTTTTGTAAAATCCTTTCGGGTTTTATCACACAACTTTTTTTCAATTTAGATGTAAGGCTTGAAATTGGTAGGCAAGTGCGCCTTGTAACTAGCTTTTCAATGAATTAATGCAAGTTAGATTTGGTTAATATATGTGATGGCAACAATGTTTTGAGTGATTAAAAGTCTACTGTCAAGTTGAACATTATGTCAACTCTTTAGAAGTTGGTTTAGGTGGGTGGTAGTTTAACATAAAATTCTAGGATTTGGAAAGTTTGAATTTTGAAAATATATCTATCAAATCCAAATCATAAGTGATGCATAAGAGGTAGACTATTTGTTTTCAACTACAAACATAATTCAATACCTAGAAATACACTTTACATTTTTCTTTCATTAATAGCATATGTACCTTTGAGTATAATCACCTCATAAAATTGGGAGTAGAAGGATGGAAAGTCACCTCACACAAGTAAGTAGGTAAGTACTAATAAGTAGGTAGGTATATATATTTAAGTACGTCCTTGTTAGCTAGGTAGCCTAGATATTTTATACAACCAGCATGTGACTTTCTTGGTTACATTTGTAATTAAATGTATATACAATGTTGTAAAAAAATATAAAGACATTATTAAAAATATACAATTTAAGGATGAAATAGGTTTTAGTTGTAACCTAGTTGAAAAAAAGGCCAAATTTCATCCAAATTTGAAAAGTAGTTACATATGCAACCATTTGTAGTCGCATGTGACATTTGGTTACACATAGTCACACACGAATGGGTTGCAAACAACAAGATTTTTAGTAGTGTAAATAGGTTGAAACTACAAAAACTATAGTGGAAGAGACAAATGATTAGAAGGTTGCAAAATGCTATCATTTCATTTTCTATCATTTCACAAGGATTGTGAAGATGAAATCCAAAGTACAAAAGGAATAATGTTACGGGGTTAGGATGATTGCATGGTTTGGATGAACAAGGCATTTAAAATAGGGACTATTCATGGAACATTGTAGGTTTGAATTTTGAAATCTTGTTGGTTTTGAATCATGATGATGTGACTTGGGACTACCCAAAGATGGGAGATCTAGGGAAAAGGATGAGATTCTTAGATACATAGTTTTGGGAAAGTAAGTATAATTTAAAATATTTTGTAGTAGAAAACCACAAATTCTGTTTTGACATACCATATATTTTATTTTGTTGTTTTGATTTCATTTCAATAAAACATGGAATTCTATTGTAATTCTTATTCAATGTTCAGTAAAATAGACACGTATAAACTTTTGTAGTGATTTTCTATGTTCATATTGTTGTGCGAAATTTTTTGTAATATTATAATATAATGAAATTAATTGAAATCTTGTCTCTAGAATTTTGTACATTATATTCTGAAGTGCAACTTCTAGTTATATAAAATAACCATGAATCTAGTGTGTTAATGAACTACAAGGTCAAGTGTGTTTAAAATCAAGGCATAAACTATGGAAGTGTGCATATTGTAATGCAAATATGTTGTTATAGTATTGTGGAATGATTTTGCAAGAATTAAATTCACTTCCACCATGCATCTATTTGTGTGACTACATTAGATACCATAAGGTGGGGCAAGGAAAAAGATGCATGGTTGTAGGCACCTAGAAATAGGTCCAATTCAAAATTTGACCTTGTATACAAACATGGTATTAAATGACATAGTAACATGTTCAAACTTCCATATTGGGAAATATGTGTCATTCTTTAACCTAAACCTTGAATTTGATATTAGCATGTTGCTTACCATCAATGCACAAAATAGGAGGTTAAACTAGTGTTTACATTCTAAAACCCAATCTAATTACATTTAGTTACATCTTGCCACATCATCAAAAAGTAACAAAATTAGTCATATTGTGTTAAATTTTTATGATTGATTTTAATCATTCTCCGTTAGTTGTAGTCAAACTAAACATTGCCACATTGGCACTTAAATTGCCACACATGCATTAAATATAATTTGTCCAAATGTTTGATTATGTCAAACATGTCTCCTGAAATAAGATGTGTCTTTTTAATATGTAATTTATTTGTATCTCTGATACTTGTAAATTGTCTATATGTTTAATATTTTTGTTAGAATTTGATTTTACTACCATACTTTGCTATGACAATCTAGTACATGATCTTGAATTGTTATTGTGAGATTGGATCCAAAATGTGAAATGTCAATCTTTGCAGTTTTAAAATTGTTTAATAGTAATATACACATAATATTTGAGGCATCAAATTAAGGTTTGGTTTATAAAATATATTAGTTTTTAATTTAATTATTTGTTGGACATGATTTGCTCATTCGCAACACTCTGGATGTGATCAAGACTTTTGTGGGAATGTGATGAAGACAAAATTTGGCACCAAGGCTATAGTAGTAATTCGAGAATATCTTAAAGATTGTGGCACATAGCCATATTTGTGGCTACAAGAAATTGCAAGTGGGTTCATAAAACCAATAGCCACATATGTGTTGATAAAAGAAGAAAAAAAAGTTTTGTCCATATTATTACAAATTTGACAACACCTACACAATATGTCTCTTCATTGAAGAAAAGAATGATGGATGGGGATTTGAAGGGAATGAAGTCACATGACTATCATGTAATGATGCAAGAAATTTTACTTCTATGCATGCAACATCTTATGACAAAGGATTGTAAGATAGCCATAATTTGTTTGTGCCAAGGTTGTGGACCCAACAAGAATGGGGGAGTTGAAAAATGATGTGGCAATCACATTAGTATTGCTAGAGAAGGAATTTCCACCATCATTTTTTGATGTCATGACACATCTGTCAATTCATTTAGTTGAAAAGCTAGAGCTATGTGGTCTAGTGCATACATGGTGAATGTACCATGTTCAATGGTATCTAAGAACTTTGAAAATATATGTGAGGAATAGAGCAAAATTTCTTGAAGGGAAGTATGGCAAAAGGGTATGTTCTAGAGGAGATGCTAGGGTTTTGCACTAAATATTTGGTGGATTTTACAACCACAGGGCATAGGGTGTGGGATGACAAAAAAAACGATGTTTGATGAAATGTTTGAAGGCAACAAACATCCATAAATTATGTCCATTAAACTGTGGGACATGGCCCATTTTTTTGTGCTCCAAAATGTGGAACTAATGGTTACTTAATTCAAGTGTTTTATTATTCCTTGTTGCATTGTTTTCCATTTTTTCAATTTCTAAATGGAATCTTGTAATTTGTTCCACTATAGGAAGATTTCAAAATAATTAAAATAGGTTTTTTTGGGGGTTCATTTTAAAGATTATAAATGTTAAATGTAACTTGTAACTTGTAACTTGTTTATATATACTTGTAAAAAATATTTTCAAGAAGTTGGGATTTGGAATAAAGATAGGAGAAATTTCTAGTTGTTTCAAGGTCAATTTGGAACACAAAATCTTGTGTTTCCAGATGACCTTGCTCCATGCCCTCATTTCCAACATGGATACAAGCTTCCATTTCATCTACTATCAACAATGGGGAGGAAATTGACAAAGACACAATGCACATGTCCATGCCACCAACATTGGAAGTAATGTTATACTACACCATGTACGCTTGGCAATCACATTTGTGTTTTGAACGCAAAAGAACATTTAACCACGAGTGATTGTGGTGTAGCTACAACTTTTGAACAAGAATTCATATTGGGTTGAAATGATCAAAGGTCGATTCTTGCCAAGTTGGAATATGTAGGTTGGGTTGAAAAGGTATTTGAATTGAATTATGGGGTGCTCAACACCATTGTGTTACAATGCAATTGGGTCAAAGCAAATTACAATGGGAGTAATGCAACAATCAAATGAAATGAATATGGTTTTACATTTGTATTTTTCTTTTTTTACTCCCATTTTAGACTAGTCATTTGCTTTTCCCCTACATGTAGAATAAGTTTATTTTTCCAATGATCCAAAATAAAGAAGGTGTGAGGTAGTATTATGGAAAGAACCCCGAGGAAGATGGGTAATAGAAATTATTCAAATTGACCTTACAAAACTTCATATGTTTAGACTTCAAGATAATCATTACATAGGTCTACAAGCCTTTGTGTTTATTGAGGTGCTAGTTCAACTAGCCACAATTTTGGGAGGTGTCAATGTTGCAGCAATAGATGTGGTGGCTAAGGTGTTACCTAATGGGGGGGAAGATGATGGAACAAATAGTGAAGTTGATCAATATGCAACAACCTCTATGCAACAACCTCTGATATTGATAGTTACTTTACAACTATGTAATGTAGTCACTATAATTATGTTTTGTTCACACCTTTTGGAGCAACATTGATTTCTTTTGTGAAATATCAAATTTTCATCTTTTGCCTCTATTGTGGTTTAATTTGCGTATAATGTCAATTCATTGTTCCATTTTTTCATATCATTTAGTTTTGTATTTTTTGTGAATGATGTTTCATATTTCATCTTTTGCTTTCATCATTGGTTCAAATAGATCAAACACAATACACATGGAACAAAAAAATTCAAGTTTCACATGATTATTAAATTTTTATTGAATAAATATGTAATATCGTTAAATAAAAATTTCAGTTCATTGTGAATCCTCCATTTTCTTACAAATAATTAAAGAAAAAATTCAGATTATGTGAATTAAGCTATATTTTCATCTTTTTCATAAGTTTAATTTATAAAAATGGATATAATTTGTTTTTTATTTAATATAATAACATAAATATTGCCACATCATTAGAAATTTGTAATATGGTCACATTTAGTGAAGCTTACATGACTATTTTTAGTCACATTAGTCATTTCAGTTACATCAAACAACTCCACGTAAGTGTTGCATATGCCACATGTTTAGACCCTTGTCCAATGTGACTAAAACAAATTAAATTACATCAAACATAATTACTTTTCATCTTAATCATATCAGACAAAATCAATCACATCAAACAAGTAGCCTTGACCTTATAGTCACTTTAGTCATGATGTTCGTAGCAAAAAGGCCATGGTTTTGTAATAATGATTGCACCATTTACATGTATTACTACTTTGAATAGTTATACATGAACATCAAGATCTGTATCCTTAACATATGGTGGGCATGGAAGTTGTTTCCTAAAATGCTACCTTTTAGCTTTTGTCAATGTAACACTTGTCACTGATATTGTCCATATAAGCATTGATAGATTACTCCTTGTAGTCTCAGATTATTTGCTACGTGAATACTGTGTAATTTGTTGACCATTATTGGTTAGGGTATAACTAATTCCTATTTTAGATATGGTTGTTATTGTGGGAATAATCCCGCTCCAAACTAGTACATATATCGTACCTAGATATGTGGTAGGTATCCATGTGGTACATTCACTACTACATATCTTGTTTTTCCCCCTGTCTTTCTTAACTATAATTCCAATCATGATGGACATGTTAGGTTTTGGGTTAGTTAAAAAAAACCAATCATTTATGATAGTAGTTGCACTAGTAAAACAAACAAATATTTAATGACAAAAAACTTGCAATATGCCAGCATAACATGTTTGATCTAACTAAAAAGTAGTTAGTGATAACTCATGTGTTAACCTAGGTGTCATGTTTTGCTAGTTGACATGGCTGCTAGTTGTAATAGTTTGTGACTAATCTTTGTCATGTTTGTTATGAGTTGTGATTAAAACCTCTTACATTTTTTATATTAAAAACTAGGTGGCACCATGTGGTTGGTTGACTTTTGTGATGAAATGCCAAGTGTGGCCAAATGTGGTGACATGGTTTGTCCATTATGTCTAATCAAGTGATTAAATGTGATTACATGGCATGTTGGTTGTGCCTAATTTTTTGTGAAAATGTGATGATGCGGCATGTCCTTTGTAATTTAATACTTGACTTAAAAGTTATGACATCACATGTCCTTTGTGATAAACATAATGGTCATTTGAAATAGTGTTTTGAAAGTTATTTTGGGGTGAGGGA